>Ga0315284_10001205_pt1 | contig 36667 bp, 31 predicted proteins | sample YL17G09_16_MG_FD_203696 | JGI IMG/M metagenome (GOLD analysis project Ga0315284, IMG submission 203696) | Sediment microbial communities from Yellowstone Lake, YNP, Wyoming, USA - YL17G09_16 | ecosystem: Environmental > Aquatic > Freshwater > Lake > Sediment | place: USA: Wyoming | collected...
TCTATTTTCATTTTTAATTATAAAATAAATTATCTAAAAATATAAAATTATTTTTAAATATATAAAAAAAATCGGCATTTTAAATGTGCAAAGGTTTAAAAATAAATCAAAATGCTTATGTAAAGAAAGGATGCGTGTCTAAATGTTCAAAATAATAAATGACACTAATATCTAAGATTATATTATCATAATTTAACCTCATCTTTTCAGACTTTAATGCATGTTTTATTTTACTTTGTAAGTAAAATATTACAATATTGAAGATAATAAGTTAATTTTATCAGTTTTCTCATTTCAAAAAAGAAATAGCGACTCAGTGTTTGGGGGTAAGCTTATTTCTAATAAATAGGTTTAAAAAGAATAATATAAATTAATATATAAAATGGACCCTCATAAACAAAAACAGATGGTTGCTCAATTATTGGAAGGTTCTGCAAAATCCCAGGAAGAATTGGAAAAAATGACTCCTGAAGAAAAAAGAGAATATTTAAGAGGGCGATTAAAACAAAGAATGTTTTTTAATGGAGTTTCGCGACAATCAACACAACAAAAGAAAAAAATGCAGGAGAAAATGGAAGAAGTTACAAAACAACCTCAAGAAGAAGAAAAGAATCCCTTAAGTAAAAGTGCTAAGAAAAATAAGAAAAAGAAAGAAAAGAAAAAAGTTGCACAACAATCTCATCATGATAAAGAACATGATGAAGAAGATGATAACGATGATGTAGTTATAGTTAAGAGAGAAAGTGAATCAGATTATGAAAGCGATAATAATTAGTTTTTAGTTTTTCTAAAATCATCATTATTTGCTATTTTTGTATTTGTTTGGACTGCATCAGGAATTCTAATTTGTTTATGATTTGAATTCATTATAATTAATTGATTCAATATTTTTTCCATTATTTGATTATGTTTGTCAAATAATTTAGACATTTTTTCAATATTTTCACTTACACTAATTCCATTACTATCAGTAAAAATGCTATGTAATATATCAAATAATTTACTTTGACTTAAATCAATAACATCGGGTTCTGCAGCAGCTTCTATTTTAGGCTCTACAATTGATTCTTCACTAGATTTTTCTACAGAGTCTTCAAAAGATTGGTCAGTAGATTCTTCACCTAATTTTTCATTAGATAAATAACTTTCTATATTTGTTCTTGAATTTGAAATTGGCTGAGATGACTGTTGCTGAGGTGGCTTAGATTGCTGAGGTGGCTTAGATTGCTGAGATGACTGTTGCTGAGATGACTGTTGCTGATGTGGCTGTTGCTGATGTGGCTGTTGCTGAGGTGACAGTTGCTGAGATGACTGTTGCTGAGGTAGCTTAGATTGCAGAGATGAATTCTGTAATTTAATAACTCTTAATTCAGAATCTGAACCTGAATCATTATCATCTGGTTCAGAAACCACACTAGTAGTTGTTTCTGAACCAGATGATAATGATTCTTCATCTTGTTTTTGACTTTGATTAATTATTATTTTAAAAGTTTTTGGATCAACTTTAATATTTTTGTTACTCATATAATAATAATAATAGAATAAAAATTTTAATAAAATACAATATCTAAGAAAAATAAAATTGCAATAATTTAGATATATAAAAAATAAGAATACTTAATGTTATAACTATAATTGGCAAAATGTACTTTTTATCTTTATACTTATTATTAAAAAAAATAATATAAATGACAATAAAAATAATATAAATAATAATAGATGTTTGCACAGGTTTATTTATATCTAAAAATAAAAATCTTTTCATTAATGTTTAATTATTAGAAGAAAATATTTATATATAGTAATGCATAATGTAAAATTTATGATAATCTTAATAATTAGTATATTTTTTATTTTTTATAGATATCCAATTCAAGAAAATTTAATTACTTGGTTTTTACCATTTTATAATAAAGGCACTAAAGGTCTCACAATCGATACACCCCCTTTTATAACATCTAATTTAATTTATAATCAGCTAAAATTCGATTATGTGAAATATTTATATTTTTTTATTTATAATAAAAATACAAATAATAAAATTGATAATTACTATAGTTTTTTAATTTCGAGTTTATTAAAATCAACAAAAATAGAAAATATTATTATTCGTAATGCTATTAATCCTGATAAGGTTTTATATTCAATTTCAAAAAATAAAGATGCATTTGGAATTGTAAGCACTCCATATTTAATAAGAGCTGTTCAAACAAATACAAAATTAGTAAAAAACATTAATTTTATTGTTATCCCAAATTACAATTATATTTTTTTTATTACAAATGTAAATTTAAATATATCCTCATTATCACAATTAAATAATAAAAAAATAAATATTGGTCCAGATAATTATGATTCAAATATTTTTGGAGAAGATTTAATAAAAAATCTTGAAATATTAAATAATTTTAAAATAGAAAGACGTTATGATAAAGATTTTATTGCATTTGAAAAATTAAAAAATAGAGAAATCGATGGAATGGTATTTACAGATTTATACCCAAGTAATATTCTAAATAAAATAATTGGAAATAATTTAGAAAAAACCTTTTTTATATTACCAATTAAAGAAATAAATCAATCATTATTTAAAAAAATGCATCCTTTTATTAAGAATGTTTCACTTGATTTAAATGCTCTTCCACCAAATTATTTACCAATTAAAGTGAATGATTTAGAATTTACTAAGTTTCGCCCAAATTTAGATACATTCCAATATCCTGTATTTTTTATTTGTAATAAATCTTCTAATCCATTAGTAAGTTATGAAATAGTAAGAGGAGTTGTAAATAATTTAGATATTTTAAATAAATCTGAAATGACAATCAAAAATCCATGGAATTACTTGGCTTTACCAGATGTGGGAAATGATAATTTGATTCCTACACATATAGGTGCAAAAATATTTTATAATCAGCTTACTGTTAATACAACAAATCCGGATGAACTATGCAAATATTATATTGGAAAAAGTAGATGTAGTCCTGAACAAATTGAAAGTGCTAGAATCATAATGGGTGATGATTAATCAGAAAATGCTTGCCATCTGCAGTGAAATCAATAAATAATGTTAAGTAATGGGCAACTATTTGGGTGAATATTTCTAGTAATGTTCTGTCTGATGTACATCCCTGGATGCTCAAGTTAATTTCTTCACGATATACATACCCAGCTGTTTTGAATTTACCTTCTCTTATTTTAAGAATAGTATGCTTCTTGATGGATTCTGGATCATCCAGAAAATCATAGAGAAAATACAATACTTCAGAATTGCTTTTGGGCTTATGGATTATTCCTTCAATATCTATCCAATTTATTTTAAAAAAAGATAGATTGATTTGCTCAAATTTAAATTGATGTATTTTCAGATAGTAAATATCCAGTTTTTTGCCTTTTTGAGACTTTTCCGACTGTCGCACAGGTTTTTCAGTAATTTGCAAATTACTGAAAAATTCACTTAATTTCATCGGTATTTTTGTATGTTTTGGTGACATATTTAAAAAAAATCATTTTTTATTCAAAAAAAAATTGATGGGTAAATTATTCGAATTTTAAATCAATAACGATAACATGCCATTTTTATCTTCTTTTGCTAACCCTTCATCTGCATTTGTTAGATTTCTTTTAGCACGACTGTTTATGAATCGCAAGAAACATAACAAGTTTATGAAAGAATTGCTTAACGAGCAGGAATACCGCATTTCTTTGCAAAGAATGCGAAAGATCGGCGGCGGAGGAATCCCACATCCGATTTTTTCGAAGATTCGACTTAACTTTAGTCATCTTGCGAACATTTTGTTCGCAAGAAGCCCTCAGATGCAGCAGATGCGATTGGATGGCTTGAAATGCCTGTTGTCCACAGGATTTTTTCCACAAACAGTGCATTATTTGCGCAAAGTCTTTGCTAAATGCATAGATGAGAAAGAGCCATTTGTGCTGAAATTACGTCTAAACAAAGACTTTTTCATCATGCTGCATTTGTCCCCAAAAACGGACAATGTGTGGGTTTTGACCTTAACAAAGGTCAAATTAGACACGTGTGTTGCAGATACCTTCATAGATCGTTGTGAAGTGAGTGTCAATACCAGCCTTAACACTGGTGTTCGCTTGATAAGTAAATTCTCAATTATGACTTTCTTTTACAGTCCCACTATAAATCTGGGGATTTACAATGAAAGTTTGGTCACTCTTCTCGGTGTGGAAGTTTATACATGCAGCGAGTCTGTGATGAACTCCAATGATTGTAAGCGGAGATTACCTCCTACTCAACTATCGGTTGTACTCAAAAAAATGCACATCGCGCCAAATATTTAAAAAATATTTTGTATTATAATACTATATGGTCAATTTCCTAAAATTGAGTTTTCTACTTTTCACAGTTTCTCTCGTTTATGCAGTCCCTATTTCAGAAGTTCCTAAAAAAGATTCTCACCCAATTATTTTTCAAGATAATGTAGAGCAATTAAATTACACAATTCCTGAAAATATTACAGATGTTCATTCACGTAAATTATTGAGAAGTATCAAAAAAACTGTTATTTCTATTTTTAGAAAGTCACCTCCGCCGCCACCTCCTCCTGCACCAAAGCCAGCTCCTGCACCTAAGGCGGCACCAAAGCCAGCTCCTGCACCTAAGGCGGCACCAAAGCCAGCTCCTGCACCAAAGCCAGCTCCTGCACCTGTTATTAAAGCTACACCAAAAGTGGCTTCAGCACCTGTTATTAAAGCTACACCAAAAATGGCTCCAGCACCTGTTATTAAAGCTACACCAAAGGTTACCCCAAAGCCCACACTAAAGCCAGCTCCTACAATAAAATCAACAGTTACAAAGGTTATTACCAAAGTTAAATCAGTTTTTCCAAAAGTAAAAGGAGTTAAAATTTCAGATGTATTAAGTAGCTGGCTTAAAACTACAACTGGTGAATCTTCTGCAAAATTTTGCAAATCACTCGGTGTTCAAAATAATGTAGATGTTTATAGTGGATGCTTAGAGGATATGCGCGTTACTAAAAGCGAAGCCATCGCAAAAGAAAGTGCGTTGGCTGTAATGGAATTTGCTGCAAAAGACAAAGTTACATCCCCTAGTAAACGATTCTGTGTTGCATCTGGAGACCCTCATTGCACAAATTATGACGGTGATTTTTTCCATATTCAGGAACCCGGTATTTATACGATTGCTACTTCACGCAATGGACTCTTTGAGGTTCAAGAAAAAATGCGTAAGAATGGTGCGAACAAAGTTGGTGTTCCATCTTGTATGATTGGAGCATTAGTGCGTTACAAACAAGTTACAATTGAAGCCGATGTATCAAATTTCAAAAAACTTCGTGTGAATGGAGTTGAAGTAGATTTGAAACAGGATGAAACAATCAAATATGGTGGAGTTACTATTCGCTATGGAAAACAAAATATTGAATGGCACGGTGAAAAAGTTTCCAAACTTGGTCTCAAAATGAACACTCCTGAAGGTTTTGGTGTTCTTATTGAGGGTGGATATTGTGGAGTTCTAGAAACAAGTGTCCCTACATCATATTACGGTAAAATGGGCGGTATTTGTGGAAATGGGGATGGTGTTAAAAATAATGCAGACTACTTTTCACCAAATGGTGTAGTCATGAATGTAAATCGTGGTAAAAAAAATTGGGAAATGACCGGATATAATGGTCCAACGTCTCCTCTTTCTAAATGGCAATTAGCTTGGAAACCAACCGGGTCTCAATGCTATTTTTCGAAAGATTGTGAGTCATCCTCTCAGGCTGCCCCAGTTGCTGCTCCAAAGACTGTTCCAGTTGCTGCTCCAAAGACTGTTCCAGTTGCTGCCCCAGTGGTTGCTACAAAGACTGCCCCAGTTGCTGCCCCAGTGGTTGCTCCAGTTGCTGCTCCAAAGACTGTTCCAGTTGCTGCCCCAGTGGTTGCTACAAAGACTGCCCCAGTTGCTGCCCCAGTGGTTGCTCCAGTTGCTGCCCCAGTTGCTGCCCCAGTTGCTGCCCCAGTTGCTGCCCCAGTTGTCGCCCCAAAGGCTGCCCCAGTTGCTGCCCCAGTTGTCGCCCCAAAGGCTGCCCCAGTTGTCGCCCCAAAGGCTGTCCCAGTTGTTTTTAAAAATGATGAAGAAAAACTCAAGCAATTATTTAAAGATTCCAAGGACACTCGTGGATTTTCTCGAGAAAGGCTCCAGAAACTTAAAAAGAATATTCAAAAACTTATCGGTGATGAAAAGAAAAATAAAGATAATGAATTGGCTGAATTTCAGAAAACAATAATAGTTTCCGATCAAGATCTTGCAAAGTTAAATAAAAAATACGATGAAAAAGTAGCAGGATTACTGACATTAAATCGTAGTATTACTAAACTTGAACAAACAATGCAACAACATTATAGACAAATGCTGAGCGATGCTAAATATCTCCTTCTTCTTGACAAGATCAAACCCAATTATCTTAAAACACTGACTTCTATGAATGAACAAGTCAGCACAATAAGAGATACAATCAAACTCAATATTGTAGAAGGTGATGATAAAGCGCTTATGTTAAGAATTATTTATGAAATGAATGATAAAACCACGAATTACACAAGTGTTCTTTCCAAAGAATTCATTACCCACTACGAAAAATACAAACAAAAATCCGGCTTAGAAAAAGCAGAATACGACAAAGAATACAATGAACTCAATATTTTGAAGACAAAATATGAAGCTGAGCGCAAATCGCGAGATAGCTACCTCAAAGAATACGAAAACGCCAAAAAAATCCTCAAACAGCTTCAATCTAATTATGATCTAGATGCAGAAGATATCGCGGCGTTCAAGAAATTAGAAGAATTTATTGAAAAAATATTTAACAATAATAAGTGCTAATTTTGAATAGAATATGAATCCAAAAATCCATTACAATTTATTCTCCAAAAATTTGTTTTTTTGAAAATATTATTATAACTTGGACTCATTGTGCATCGTTTCTGAATATACGCGTTATATCTAGCAAGATTATCTCCATCAAAAGCATAATCTGGACTATTTAAAAATGGGTATTTCTTGCGATTATTTTTTTGTTCATTGCAGCAGAAATCAGGTTTTGTATTAGGCAGCCATTCTTTACTATCACAATTATAACATAACGGCTCCGTTTTATTACTATTTATATAATAGTGATATCCTAATATTTTCATATTTGAGGGCAATTGACACTTATTATTTATACACCGCCCAAATGTATTTTTGTAGTTTTTGTTTGCTTGAAAGAACATACATTCTGAATCTTTCTTACAAGGCTTATCCCAAACACCAGATGGTTTTTTATATCCAATCATGTTAAATTTATTCTCACAATCATTCTTATCTGTGGCAAAAATAGGGGTGCTCCCAGGATTTTTGCTAGTTTCATCAAATGTAAAACAAGCATATGAATTATCCAGAATATTTTCTGTTTTAATTATTTTCTTGACTGTATCAACATATAATTTATCTGCTTCTCCCCTATTAAAAGATGTATCATTATCCCAAAGTGGGTTCAAATTATAATATGTATTATTTTTATCCAATCCTGTGCGGAGAAGAACTGCGTCCAATTGATTATTCGCAATATATTCTATTCCCATTTTACGATATTCATATTCTTTTTTCTCCTGGTTATATTCAAATAATCCACTCAAAAAGAAGTGAAAAGCCAAGAATGCGTCATCGCGAGTTACCACTACAACTATATCACATACTCTATATTTCTTGTCCTTGCTCGTCCATATATTTACAATTCTGTATTTTAATATAAAATAGGGCTTCGCTATAGGAATTTTTCGCTTCACATAGTCTTCTATATAATTGAACCAAAATTTATTAATCATGTATAAAAATTTCTCGTTCATTGTGTTTAGTTCCAATATTTTCGATTTATTGAATCGCTGGAATAATACATATGCCGGATCCCACTTATAATTATCAAACCAGATCGTCTTGTTCAAATTATATATATCAAATGGGGTATAGTCTAGATCAAAATCTTGTTTCTTATTCACATCCAGTTTTGCGCCATATTCTTTTGTAAATTTATCTAAATCTTCTTTCTGGAAATCGTTGAAAATATATTGATTCATTTTATACATGTCATTATAACTATCTCCATAAGTTTGGACAATCGGATCATTATATGCCCCCGGTGGTTCTTTCCATTCTTTACCATAATTTTGATTATAAGTTTGGAATCGATTGTCCTGAAATTGATTTCCATTGACCAATTGGAATTTTACATTTTCCTGGAAATTTTCAGTGGTTTTCGAAAAATAATGGATAGCAATTAAGAAAATAATAGTTAATAATAAAATAATTATCATTATTTTATTAGAATATTTTTATTATATATAATATGAGCGATAGAACATTTTGTTTGATTTTAGATGGCAAAAAAGGAGGACTTGTTTAAAGGATCATCTCCTTCATCCGCCGCCAAAAAGGGTTACAAAAAATTATCTGCGGAATTGGGTAAAACTAGTTTTAAATTCGAATTGCAGGAGACTACTAAGGATTCTAAAAAGAAAGTTTATGGACCGTATAAGGGGCGTTTAGTAAAGGATAAAATAAAGGTTAAGTTAGTGGGGGGCATGAAGGGTACAGAAAATAAAAAAAAATTTAAAAATCAATATGGAGGTAATAAACAACTAGAAATTATAGAGATTAATATTAAAGATGAAGAAAGAATTATTTCGAATGTTATTCGGTTGTTAGATGATGTTATTATTGTTCCAACAGGTTTACCTGATGTGCTTATACCATATGCGGAGTCATACCCCTATAAAAATTTGTTAGATAACTTGAATTATAGTGTGAAACACCTATCTAGCATAATAGATAGACTATCTAGACTCACTCTTTCATCGAATGATGAAAGAATAAAAGGTAATGAGTTATCTTCTAAAATTGATGCACTAATTGGTAGTGCAAAAAGATACATTCCTTATATAGAAAGCAGAATAGAATCAAAAAATTATAATCAAGAAGTTGTAGATAAAGCTCTTATAATACATCAAAAAAAATTAGGACCCCCTCCTAATGTGGAAGAAATTATGCCTCTCATTATACCTCTCAAAAAAGCCTATTCGAATGCATTATTCCCTCGCAATAAAAATGGTGTTGTTATACAACAGAATAAACCTCTCAATAATTCTGAGCAGTACAAACGACATAAACTTGCAAAATCATTAAAAAGTCAAGCATTAAATCTTTTTATTGATATCGAAAAAAAAAGAGCTTTTTATAATGCAGTCGGTTATTTTGAAAGAGAACTTGAAGCTGATGCTTTATCTCAGTTAAATGCCTTTTTTTAATTTTGTAATTTTATGTATATATGAAAACAAATTTTGAATTTGGATTGATTTGAAGTATCTAAAAATCCCCGTCTTCTCCTCCTTCACCACCCTGTGGTAACTCGCCATATCCAACCCCTTTCTCCAATGCATCCTCATTGTCAGAATCTACCTTCATAATGAATTCCTCTTGGTCTTCATTTTCGTCCGCCTCTTTTTCCTTCTCTTGTTCATCTACGTAGTCCATTATCTCGCTCTCCGTTGGGTCCTTATCGTGTTTCTTCCTGTATTCTTTAATAAAGCTTTCTTTTACTGTTAATTTCCTATCTTCATCATCTAGTTCTTCATATGCCTCTTCAAATACTTCTTCCAATACCTCTTTCCTTCTAGATATCTTCTTGAATTTATATTCTAATTCGTCTATCATTCTTGCAGCATCACTCTTCTTTTCTTCTATTTCCTCTTCGATCTTTAACTCTTGTGTTCTAAAATCTCCCAATATAAATGTATCCCTAGTAAAATCTACCATATCCATATCTTTGAAAATAATTTCGAACACATCCATGATAAATTGAGCAATAATCGTCTCAGAATCATTTGCTATAAAACTTGATAGATTCTTCACCAAAATATAAATCAGCGAATTGCTTAAATTTTTAAGATTAAAATTAACAATCTTATCTATTTTGCTAAATGATTGGTCCCATTTGTCAGTATCCGCAGTTATATTTTGAATTATTTTTACAGGTATATCAAACTGTATCCCCTTGAATATTTCATTATCTCTCTTCGTCATGTATTTTTTTATAAAATGCTCTCGCTCATAAATATATTTTTGTATTTCTTTCGAAGTCTGCTCTTCCATATCTTCTAATCGCCGGATATGTTCTGTTGGATCAAATTTATGCTGTATCATGGATAAATACCGCCGGAAATATTGGTTTATATACTTCTTTAAATTATAAATTTTCATTCGGTTCCTCTCATTCTCAAATTGTATAAATTGATAACTTTGCACGGTTGGGTCCAATTCCAGCCTCATGCGCTCCAAATTTAATACCCGATTTTCCACCCCAATATTCTCCAATTTTTCCTTCAAATAGACCACAAACTCTTTATTCTTATTTAGCAATTTCCCCATCTTTTCCGCAAACGCCGCAATCTCTCTATTTAAATTCTTCTCCGATTCCGTCTTCATCTTCTCAAAGTCAAAGTTATCCACCAATTCCACGTCCCTTTCTCGAATCCTATTCTCGTCCTCTTTTGTCCCCCCAAATATTATTTTTTTTGCTGTTTTTTGAATAATTAGTTTAAGAAGTTCTGCCTCTTCTTCTGCAGTATATTCCTTCTTAGCAATATCCAGCTTTTGGTCTCCAGTTAGCAGACAAACTCCATCTTCATTATATTCATGTGGTTCGCCTTTGAAAATGCCATAATGAATATAACGTATAAAAAGTTGCCGCCTGACTTCATCTTTATTGTAGCCCACATTTTCAATATCAACTGTGTAACATTTCTTCTTTACTGGATAATGTTTCATTAGGATGCCCCCATTCAAAAATAGTGTGTAATAATAGCCATTTGCCTCCAATTCTTCCAACATTGCTTCTATTTCATTACCTGTCTTCTCTTGAATATAACTATAGTAGTCTGTCTCTTTGCCGACTTCTTGATAGCAGCAACTTAGCTCAATTCCCTTTGGATCATCACGCTCAAAATCTTGGCTCTTAGTGATCGCATCGTTTATTTTTTGAATAACAACCTGTCCAATATATGCCTGGCGCTCGTATAATTTTCGCTTGAAATCCTCAAATTCCGCATATGATTTGCATTTCTCAACTTCTTTCTGGAATTTTACTCCAATTGCGGTATATTCTGGAATATTACGGATCCTGAGATCCGCCGCCCTCTCGTCTTCTTTTATAAATTTCTTATCAAATGTCCGACGATTTATTTTCATCTGTTTGATGTTCGCCAATTCACTCAAATCATTATACACCTTCCAAACTTCTTCTTTAACTTTTCCCAATTGCAAATAAATAATAACAGTCTCCCCTGTCTTCGTTTCTCTCTGGATTGGCAATATTTTCGCTTCTTCTACTAATAAGGACATATATTCAATTCCTTTGTCGCTAACAAAACTTTCGAAAACCACGCTAGTCTTCTTGCTTACTGGTAGTTGTGGTGGTATTAGTGTCTGATATTGGAGTAACAATCTCGCGGCAATCAATGTAATTTTTCGAATTATTATTAAATTATTGTAACGTTCCTGAATCTGTTTTAATTTTATCTGTTTTAGATCTACCCCTTGTTGTTTCATCTTTATCAGCTCATATTGCTTAAATTTTGTAAATTCGGGCATCTTATCCAGCAATTGTAAAACATCGGCGATCATTCCAATAAAATCCCGCTTTTTTATCATAATGCCCGTTTTTGAATTCAAAGTATTTAAGCGCACACATATTTCTTTTGATTTTGCTACCTGATTAATATCAAAACCTAGTCGTAATAATTCATTGCGAATTTCTGGGCTTGTGCAATCTAGCATATTCATCTCTTTTTCAACCATCTGTTCCGCTAATATTTCCGCCTTGAATTCTTCTTCTTCTGACAATACGGTCTCCCTTTGCCGTGTTATTTCACCAGTTGTTTTACTTAATCCTTCCGCTGTGTCGTAATCCATCAGCATTAATGATCGCCCACAATGATTGCATGGAATGACCCCATTATCATCTTCACTCTCAAAAATTGCCAACATTTCTTGGGTTACCTTTTCACTGAAATCCGGGCTAGTCCCCCTGGATATCTTGAGCTGATAAAAATAATGTCCACAACATATTTTATTCCCTGTTCTAATACTATAAATATCTTTGTCAATTACAATTCCATCCTTCAGAATCAATAAATTTCGGAGATACTCTTGATTATCAAGATCTGAAATTTGCATTATTTTAAGATAAAGTGGCTCTATATTTTGTTCGTAAATTTCTATCATTTCATTGCGCTTCGTCGTTTCTTTTGTCCGTAAAAATATTTCTAGTCCAAGGGCAGTCACTTGTAGAATATCACGCGTTTTCTTCTCCAATTCCTTTGTGTCCCATTTCAGTAATTCTTCCAGCATCTTTGCCTCTGCCTCAAGACGCTCAATATTGCGCTCCGAGCGAACAAAACGCTTGTTCTTACACGCCGCTTTAAACAAGCATTGTAGCTTCTCCAAGTCAAATCCTTTAATTTGTTGAACACCTAGCACACATAAATCATCAACAGTTTTAATCAGATCATTTTGCTTCCAATTCACACCATTCCATACAAATATTTGCCCGTTCTCTAATAAGGCGTAGTCCCCCACATTAAATTCTGCAATTTTTAAAGCGTCCTTTACAATGTCGTCAAATTTCTTATAAGTTCTCACTGGTTTAAGCTCCCTGGTAGCGCATTCTTTGGCAATTTTGTCCGCCTTCTCTTCTTTTTTTATTTCTTTTTCCAACGCTTCTAATTCCTTTTTCACCTCTCGCAATCGCTCCTCTATTTCCTTGCGCCCATTCTCGCTATTCATCTCTTTTATTTTATCTAGCTCCATTGTCAGAAAATAGAATTTACCATAATCAGGGGTGTTTAGTAGCCAATTATAACGCGTGGCAATCGAATCCACATCAGCCCCCAAATTGGGATAATTCCCGTACATTTTAATAACATCTGCATTCAGTATGTATTTATTGCCGAAGATAATATCATTTGCGACGCTTTCCTCCGCATTTTTCCCAATAATTTGTTCTCGCATTTTCATAATTTCGCCATAATAGGTGTCAAAAGAAAAATTAGAATATTTCTTCTTACTTTCAATGTATTTCGCCTCCAGCATTTCACTCAGCAAAAAATACTCATTGTAGCTTAAATTCCGGAATTCAATGCTGAATGTTTGCAATACTGCATTCATTGCGGCAATAGTATCCACTTTTTCTAATAGGGGCTCCTTCGCTTTTATAATTTTTTCCGCACTGGGAACAATATCTCTAACAATTTCCTTCCATTGGAGATCTGTGATATTTTCCTCCGGGAAAAGATAGAGGGTTGCACCCATAATATTATTATTTTTATCTGAATTATTAAGGGTAACTTTTTCAAACCGTAATTTTGACATTCCAAAAACTCGGCAAAATGTGCCCTCTTTTCCATCGTTCAAATTCACGGGCACCATGAATTCATCTACATTAATAATTTTAATGTCCATGTATTCGCCATCTATTGATGGACTAGAATTTGATCCTTCTATCATAATTTTATCTCCATTCTGCAGTCCATGATTTTTCATAACCACAATGGCGCGGTCATTTTTTCGAATTGCAGTCGCTTCTCCAATCATGCGTATTCTATCGCACCATGGTGCTCCTTCTAATAAATCTAATATTGTAGTTTGATTGTCTATTCCAAATACTAAGAAACCAACAATATTTATATATTCTCCCGTCAATACTTGAGCAATTTTGCTACCTAGACGCTTACCATCCTCATCATAGAGTTCATGTGTGAATTGCTCTGGACCAATTCCAGTATAGGTTTGCCAAAATTTATTATTACTGTTGAAATAACGAAATAATTGGGTCGTTTGATTTAGAAATATTTGATAACCAACGTCTTTTTTACTTAACTCCTTTTTTATAACATAGGGTGAATCAATATTAAACATTAATCTTTTAAAAGATGGATATGACAATTTATCTCGCTGGTATTCATCTATATACTGTATCTCTTTCTTTAATTCATCCAAAAAATTATCATATTGAATGCCTGAATTGGAGGCGGTCTCAACATATTGCTCCATAACAGAATTATCTACATTATTAATGTCCAGCTTTTTATAAATTTTCTTTTTATCTAATACAACAGGTATAATCCAATCAACATTGAATTGCTGATTGTATATTTTTTTCATATCTGGATAGTCATCAATTTCATCTAAATTTATTATTTCTTTTGATTTATTTTTTAGATCGATCAAATGGCGCGCCATTTTCAAATATTGGGCTTGAATTTTAGGGTTATTCTGCATAAATAGTGGTAAATCACCAAGTAAATTATTATATACATCAATCTCATAAATATAATCATCATCAACTTTGATATCTGCATTTTCATCCACTTCTTTCGTTTCTAAAATAATCTCCTCATTAGCCTCTTCAAAGAATTTATTAAATGAATTCATATATTAATACTTAATTATATTTTTTTAATTTGTTTATTATTATTATGAATTCTAGCCAATTTAAATTTCGAAAATTAGAAGAATCTGATTATTACAAAAATTACCTTCAACTTCTATCCCAATTAACCCAAGTTGGAAATATAACTCCCAAAGAATTCTCTAATATTTTTGGCAAAATTCAGTCACAAATCTGGGTATTTGAAGACAACGTTACCAATAAAATTGTAGCATCTGCGTCTATTTTTCTGGAACAAAAGTTTATCCATAATGGAGGAATTGTTGCACATTTAGAAGACGTTGTTGTAGATCAGTATTATAGGGGGGCTCAACTTGGGAAGAAATTAATTGACAATGTTGTGGAGATAGCCAAAAATAGTGGCGCATACAAAATAATTGCTGATTGTAAGCCTGAATTAATCTCGTTCTATTCGAAGAATGGATTTGAAAAAAGGGGAGAACAAATTGCAATTTATTTTTCCCACTAGACTAAATTTTTTTTCTGTCTTATTCTTATAAATGACATTCTGCTGTGATAATCCTTATCAGACAATTTGCAAAAACAAAGATTTATCCGTTTTAAAAAGTCTTATTGATTTAGCCGGGCTCAAAAGTACAGTTGCTGGTCTCAAAAATTCTACATTTTTCGCTCCCACAAATAGAGGTCTCGAAAATTACCCAGCTGGGCTGATCAAATATTTGACTGATGTCGCCAATAGGGATCTCTTACGTTCTGTTCTTCTTTACCATATCACTGGTGAAGGAGCTTTTACTACACAAGAGCTACAAGCTAGCAAAGTTCTTAAAATGAAGGACAATCGGACTACTACTATTTATAGAGCATTGTATTATAATTTTGTTCCAGTTGTTCAGGATAAAATCCAGCAAAATATTAATGTTGTTGAGGGAAATATTGCTACTCGGTGCAATAATTACATCCAGAAAATTGGAGGTTTATTATTACCAGAGCAAATCTATTATCCTCAAGTTTTGAATCCACGCTTTGAATCAGGTGAATTTTAATTAGTTGCTGCTTATTTATTTTACCTTGTAAAATAAATAATTTTAGCTTTCAATATTGATATAGATTCACATAGTTCTACTTTTACAAATGTGTAAAACTATCTGAAAAATTATTAATAAATTCAGCCATATCTATATATTGCTCCCATGATGTAAAACCATATTCATTTAAAATTCTTCTAAATACTAGTTCAATTTTAAATTTTTTAGGAAGTTTATCAAGATTTTTTGTATCTTTAATTATAAATATAAATTCTAAAAGATTATTCATAAAAGATTGAGACATATTTTTAACATCTTTATTTTTTAATTTAGATTTAACATTAGCAAATAATGTATTATAATTTTTTCTATTACCTATAGTTTTTTTAGGATCTTCAGATAATAATAATTGTATAATTTCTGGATTAATATTTAATTTAATATCTGATTGTGCTGCTTTTGCAATTTTTATTAATTTTAATGTATTATTGTATAATTCATCAAAATTTATATCTTCTCTTAATAATATAAATTCTGATTTATCTTTATTTTTTATAAAATATTTATCTGTATAAAAAGATAATAATTTATCAAATATAATTTTTGTTAAATTATTATCTTTTGAAGTAATACGATTTTCACCTTCTAATTGAAATTTAAAATTTTCTGGTAAATCAATAACCATTATTAAATTATATAAATCTTTATTGTTTGATAGAAAATTTGGAGATATACTTATTTTATTAGAAGTATTAGTACGATAATTAGCTAAAACAGATGGCTTAGAATTAGGCGCAGGAACTAATTGTCGAGAAAAATTTTTTCTATTAGGAGTAGGAGTTGGAGTTGGAGAATCACTGGAAGTAGAATTAGAGAAACCATCAGATAGCCAATTTGATTCTTCTAAATGTGGTTTATCTAGATATTTTTGTAAATATTTAAAAGGACCAAATTTTTTTGGGTTTTTAAACTTTTCGTTAATAGATACTTCAATTTGTCTTCTTTGTTTATCATTTAATATAACTTCAGTAAAATCTACTCCTTCTAAATATGCTCCTGTTAAATTAGCATTTGTTAAATCTGCTCCAGTTAAATCAGCATTTGTTAAATCAGCTTTTCTTAAATCAGCATTTGTTAAATCTGCTTCTCTTAAATCAGCATTTGTTAAATCTGCTTCTCTTAAATCAGCATATCTTAAATCAGCTTTTATTAAAAATGCTCCTTCTAAATGTGCTTTTATTAAATTTACATTTACTAAATCTGATTGTCTTAAATTTGCATTTTCTAAATGTGCTTCTTCTAAAATTGCGCCACGTAAAAACATATTTGATAGCTGTTGTTTTTGTAATTTTGCATTCGTTAAATTTGCTCCACCTAAAATGGCTCCTTTTAAAACTGCCCCTCTTAAATCTGCGTTTTGTAATTTTGCATTTGTTAAATTTGCATTATTTAAATATGCATCAATTAATTTTGCATTTTTTAAATTTGCCTCTATTAAATATGCTTCTTCTAAATGTGCTCTTTCTAAATGTGCTCCTTTTAAATTTTTTTGAAAAAAATGTACTCCCTGTAAATCTTGTCCTCGTAAATTTGCACCTACTAAAGTCTCCAATCTAGTCCATGCTGGTTTTTTTCTCCGTATTACTTCCAATGTTGGCATCTTTCGAATAGAATCCCAATACTCCTCTATATTCTCAGAAGATGAATTCAACATTATATATTGCTTATATAATTTATTAGTATTTTTTGAATTATTTTCATAACAACCTTTCCAGATCTGAACAAAATAAGTTGATAATCAATTTTAACGCTGCAATTTGGACAATTCACTAATTTTAATTTTTATCTCATCATCTATCTCTATAGATAAATTTCAGAACGAAGTAATAAAAAAAATATATTTTATAAAATTATTCACTTGCTTGTAATCTTGAAATATTTGCTTTTAAATTTATATTTATACTATTTACTGTTACTTCTCCATTAAAATTTGGTGGTGTTCTAAATAAATCTACTCTAGAATCACAGCCATGACCATAAAATGGAGAACTTTGATATAATTGGAAAAAATATTCTATTTTATTTTTTGCCTTTTTGAAGTATTTTCATCACAATCTTTCCGGATTCTAATATTAAATTTTTTCAGAGGAAGCCGACTTTCAATTTTAACGCGGCAATTTGGACAATTCACTAATTTCTTTGAACATGAATTGCAAAATGTATGACCACATGGAACCAAAAGGTCCATGAATTCAGGTGTATAATTACCCATACATATTATACAATTTACAATAACAATTCCAAGTTCAGATTGAGCATCAGTAATTGAACTCTGAGGCTTAATCGCTAAGTGTTCTTTACATTTTTGTTCAAGTTGTTTCACTTTGCGTTCTTCTAAAAAATTAGTGAGCAAATAAGCAAATCTCGGGTCATTAATGAATGCTTCAGAAATATCATTGTCAGGATATTTTGGGAGTAATTCATAAATATTGTAAAAATCATCCATTGAAATTTTTAATCTTTTGAAAATATTTTCCATAATAAAAAACATTTCTTCCATCATCTCTATAAAAGATGCATCATTTGAGCCAATTTTTTTAGATTCTTCACCAATATGCTCTAATACATCTTTGAGATTACTAAAAAAATCATCTTTTGTTCTTGATAACACTAAAAGTTGAAGTTTGTATGGAAATAATAATATTTTATGTTCATGATCTAAATAATTAATACGCGATCTTATGTAAGAATCTATACTTAATGATTTTTCCTCTGTATGTACAACTGGCAATAATGATTTAGAAAAATTATTTTCACCAATATTCCAGAAAATCATATGTAACTCAATATTTAAAATAAAATCAGGCAAATATTTGCGAATATTATTAATAACTTCGTTAATTATGTCAGGTGAAGATGGTGAAATACCAATAGAATTTCCAAACATTCTGGGAATAAACATTTGTTTCAAAACAATAATATAGTCTTGAATGATAGAAATTGTTTCAGTTCGGTCAATACACATTAAAGCAAGCCATACTTTGAAATTATCTCTATTATTTGAATCTATTTTTTCAATAATATCTGGGATAGTCCGAATATCTTCTTCAAGTAATTTTTCTCCATATTTTTTTATTGTGGTAGTAATACGCGAAAATGCGAAAGACTTATTCAAAAATAAATGTTGGAAAAATGAAATAACATCTAAAATATTGTATCGTTGTGGTACAAGTAAAATATCAAATACATATTGATTGCTTTCAAAAATACGTTTAAGATCATAATCTTCATAATAAACAAATTCATAAATTCGTGAAACATTATATGGAATTACTAAAGATCCTTCTCTCAATATATAATCATTCAAATTTAGAATTGTTCCTAAAAAATTCTTTGAAAATTTAGATGATCTTCCATAAAGAAGACTGGCATTGATTGGATAACTTCTAAGAAAATTTCTTATTTTATCAATTTCACTAAATGTAAATTGCCAGTTAATTTCAAATATGGACATTAATTGATAAACTGTTTTTTTGTCATTATTGAAAAAATAACCAATAATTGGATCAAAAAGTAATGCAGTTTTATTGCAAATCAAAAAGCTAATAATATCTTCATAAATACTGGAGTCTTCTTGTATTCTTTTCATTATTTGAAAAATGTGTTTTGTAATTGGCTTATTTGATTGGCTAGAAATTTTTAGCCAGTAAAGCAAAATAATTGAACTTGAATTTCTCTTTTTCAAAAAACTATCAATATCAGCATTATTTATATGGGCGCAAAGCCCCCATATAAATCTTGCCACATCTTTTTTTGAAGAATCAAAATGTAAATTAACTAATTCAAGAAATAATTGATGTCCTTGACTGCTTTGAAATACATGTTTGTAAATCAATTCAGCCAAATACAATGGAAAACATTTGCAGCATTCCGCTTTGATATAAATTGCACCAATTGTAAATATAAATAAAGAATTTTCTTTTTCTGCTTCAAAGGCTAAATTCATTTCTGGTTTGTTTGTCTGGTTAATAAAATCAACTGATTCTTTGCTAGAAAATTCTTTAATTTTTTGTTCCCAATCAGGGGTTCTTGTGGCAGAAATTATGTAATCAAGGTTCATTTTCTTTCTTTTTATAAATTTTTTGACAATTTTAAAAATCAATTTTTTTCTATGAATCAATGCCTGTAAATGCAATTAATGTCATGTTTATAGGAACACAATTTCTATCTTTCTTAAAATTACACGTCATACACAATGGTTCGCCAAATTTTTTTGAACAACAAATCTCTGAGAGAGGAATAAAATTTCCACATCCATCGCATTCACATTCGTAAGAAAATGGATCACAGACGTCAATTTTTTGCTTTTTTCCCGCTTTAAAATCAGATATTCGCTTTCTTTTATTCTCAAAAATTTTGAGCATAGGGAAAGCTTCAAGCATAATTTGTTTTACATAATTTGGGAAAAGATTTGCAACATTGAGTAATGGATTTAAAATGCTTTTTGATGCATTAATATTTGGTAAATAAAAATTAAAAAGATCTTTCAAAAAATTTTGATTATCTTGAGAAAGATTTTTAATAAATTCCTGATTTGAATTGATAAAATCTATCATATTCTCTAATTCAGTATTCGTCCATTGATTTTCTTGAAATAAATTCAGAAGGTTCTTCATTTTGATAACTAAATGTCTAAAAAGATCAAGTGACTCAAGAGAAAGAACTGTTGAAACAGAATCCACATTTGAAAAATTAAAATCCAAAGACAACTTATCAAAATAAAGTATATCTAAATAAATTATACCAAATAAATTATATATTGAATTAACTGGATCATTAAATCTTGAAATAGTTTGAGAAATAGAATTTAAACTCATTTGAAGACCATAATCACGGCAAACTTCTCCCATATCAATAACAAATATCGCATCATTTTTCTTGTAGTTTTCAACACATTTTGTCATGAAAAGAGACCAAAATATTTTGCGCTGTGACTGAATATGTGGAAAAGATTTTTGAATAATCTGAACAAGCGGGGGTGTTAATGGAAAATGTGCAAAAATATTTATTTCAGCTTCATTTATTAACCAATTCAAAAAATATATTTGTTCATCTTCTATTATATTTGATACAATATTATTGATATAAATTGTACATAAATTGAAGACTTCAATGTCAAATTTTACATTTCGAAGCTTTAAAATTGTTCTCACGAAATTTGTTATTAATGTATCAGTTAAATTATTTCTTTCACACCTGAATAATTGGATAAAAAGATTCTTCCAATCAGGTAATAATTTCATAAATTCGATTACCATAACTTCATGATTTAAAAATGACAGGAAATCAAATGGATTCCACCAAAATAAATTAAGAAATTTTCGCATTTCATCAACTGATATACAGGAATCATTTATTGTTTCTGATTTTTGAAGAAGAGCAACAAAAAAATGACCTGGATACTTGAATATAAAGCCGAAATCAAATTTATTTATTCCGGAAAATGTCATGCATTTTTTGTTGATTGAAAATTCATGCAAACTGCAAAATTCTTCAATCAAAAATTGTCGAATAATTGGGTTGTTTTGCGAAGATTCATATAGCCATACCTGTCTGATTGAATAAATCATTCTTCTTCTCGAAAAATTAAATAATATATTTTGAATCTGGGATCTTGTAAGAATATTGTAATGCCCCAAATATATTAATAAATCGGCTTGCATGAACTTGTAATATTCTTCTGGTTTATCTTTCAAGAAAGTAATAATAATTTCGCTGAACTGAGAAAAATTTTGAAGAAGTTGAAATAGAAGATAATTCCGTATATACTCTGAAGTATTGAGCCAATAAAGAATATGCTGATGTGAAAGAGCATTAACAAAATTAATCCAAAAAGATGGACCAATTTGAATACCTTTTCGTAAAGCTAATTCTGCGGCTTTTGGATTAATAGTAAGTCCAATTTCCAGGCAAATTGGCACAATTGCGAGCTCAAACCACATTGGAATATTCGTTACTTCAAGTCTTTTTTCTTGGAAAATAGAAAGAAATTGTAATAATGGGCGAAGTTCTAGTGAATGTGTATTATCTCTCAATACTTTGATCACTTTTTGAAAACTTTGTGTATAATCAATTTCTGGCTCTTCTGGCTCATTTGGCTTCGGTTTTCTAAATAAAAAAATAAGAAGCCAAATTGCAGTATCATGTATATTCATTTGATTTTCTCTGAGTTGCTCAAATCTATCTTCAAATATATAATTATTCCAGTTGAATTTTGAATCTAATGTAAGCGTGCAAATATTAGAGGACCATTGATTCCTTTTTGAATCTTTTTTAGATGGATTTTTCAAAAAATCCTTAATAATTTTAATAGCAGTATTAGAAGCCATTTTAGTTTTAAAATAATTACTGTATTTTTATTCATTTTTTATAGACAGAAAAATATTGCGACTTGTGCAGCTGGTTTTCAAAGTATTCAGCCAATTTTTATGGTATTTATGAAAAAATTGATGGTAAAAATCATGAACCATTTAATAATAAGTGAAAAATGACAAGAAAACGTAATTTTGTGGCATCTTTATCTTTGCAGTATGCATTGTTTTTCTGCTTGGGATTAAATTTAAGCAGGGCTTTACCTTACCGTGGCATTACCTTACCATTTAGACCACAGAGTGTTGCAAGTCATTGTGACATGCTTTTGCTGACCAGAAGTGGGCATTTGTGTAATGTTCTTGTGCGAAAGCTACTTAGAAACAATCCGCACAGTTTTACGCTAATATTTTCTAGACTCCATCGCTTGAATGCTCTTCCACCGACTTCTGTAATGGATTTATCGTTGTATGAGCGTGAGAATGATGTTCGTTTATCCATTCATCAAGACTTGCCTCCCTTTTTAGTATCTACCACTTTTGATAGCACTAGTTTGATGCTGATTAAGATGGGTAGCGAACCTACTATTTTGCAGACTAGACAGCAATGTAAAAGTTCCTCGATTACATCTGTGAGTTTTCCAAAATCTGGCTCATACATTGTGATGAATGGTGTTGGAAATAACGATGCAGATTTGTTCTGTGTTTCAGGAAAACAAATGAACCATGTGGCGACTTTGAGTAGGCACAGTGACAGAGTTAGTTCTTACAGTATTCACCCAACATTGCATATTTTGGCAACTGCCTCCTTTGAAGATGACTCCACAATAAGAATATGGGATGTGTCTGACCCATCTAAAGTGAAGTGTCTTGCCAGTTTGGAGGGACATATTAAGTCTGTTTTTTCAGTTGCTTTTCATCCAAATCTACCTATTTTGGCGAGTGGTGGAACAGATAACATCCCAATATTGTGGTTTCTTTCTCCGGAATCATTTTCGCTGATTTCAAAAATTGTTTTGCCTAAGCAAGAGAGTTGGATTTTGGATGTTGATTTTCATCCGAATCTGCCTATTCTGGCAATTGCATTCGAAAATGGCGGAATTTGCCTGTGGAAACTATCACATGATTTTTCTTCTGTGATATGTTCAGAGATTATAGGACATGGTCATTATGCTCGGTGCCTGAAGTTTCATCCATTTTTGCCAATTTTGGTAACTAGTGGGAATGGTGCAGATGCATCTGTCAAGTTCTGGCATGTATCTACCAATTCCCCCACATATTGTATTGCAAACTTATCGTTCCAATACCAGTTAGATCATACAAATTGCATTGCGTTTCATCCTGAATTACCAATTATGGCGTTTGCTAATAATGATCAAAGCTTAGTATTGGTGAAGTAAAAATAACCAATTTTTTATAATTTAACTAATTCAAGTATAAATATTAAAGATGATATTTCAATATTTCAAATGCATCCTTATATGTATGAATTTCATACAATTTATATGCTGAAAGAGTGATCATAACTTGATAAAATAAATATCGCCTTTCCTTCTCATTTTCTCCTTTTATTTGGCGAATAATAAATTGAAGTGTTAGATTAAAAACTGCATTCGTAGATTTATCTTTTGCATGGGTTTCACAATATCCATATAATTTGGGACATCCAATTGTTTTACATGATTTTTCGCGACATGGTAGTATTTTTCCAATAATTTGTTCATAAATTTTGTCAAGATTTTCATTATGCACCAAATCAACATTACAGGTGTTTATATTTTTATTGCAATGACAGTCTTTTTTTTCTTGGTCTTTTCTCATTTTTTTAATACATTTGTAATGAGCATAACATGAGCATTCAGTGATTCTAATAACATCACAAGCTTCTTCATTAACTTGTAATTCTGTCTTACATATAGCGCAATTTTCATGAACAGAATAGGATGATGAAGCAACTGGAGCTGCTGGAGCGTTTAAATCACAACGACAAATGGGACATGTTTTATTGCAATTTGATGAAATTAATGAATTATAACAATTTGTATGTAGTAAATGATTGCATATTAATTTTTTTACTTTTTTGGAGTACATTGGTAGCAAACAAATTGGACAATCATCGTCCAATTTTTTACCGCGGAAGAATTGCATTTTACGTTTTTAGAATTAGTATTTTTTTAATTCAATTTTTTACAAATTTTTTTATAATTATATTTATGAGTGACATAAATTTTCATAAACCTTATGAAGGAAGAAAAAATAATAAATATACATATAATATTCAACTGTTATATAAATATCAGAGTATGGTACAAAAAATAACGAAAGAATTACGTAAAACCCTAAGAGAAAACCCAAAATATACAAATAAAAATAATACTTTTATTGAAAATTATATAAATAAAATGACTGATTCAGCAAATGTTAGAAGTGCTAATTTAATGAAAATAATAGAAAATATTGAAAACTCTAATAATGATACAACTTATGTATCAAATTTGTGTAAAGCAAGAAAAATTTATTTAGATGAAATACCAATTTTAGAGCAATATATAAATACATTACCAGTCCCACAAAATAATTTTGAAAATATTAATCAAGTACCTAATAATTACCCAAATTTTCAAGTATCAAAACCAGAACAAAAAGAAAGATTAGCTAATATGCAAAAAATAGAAGATAGTAGAAAACAAAAAGGAATAGAAAGAGAAAATAGTAAATTATTTAGAGAAGCTAATTTAGGTCGTAGTACAATTCGTAGAAATATTAACCAAATGCAAAAAGAACAAAAAAATAAAAATTTATATGAGCAAGAAAAACAAGCATATCTTGATTTTCTAAAAGAAGAAAATATAAATAAGGGAATAATAAAGCCAAATAGTTATTATAAAGCTCAATATTATCCTCCATTTAAATAAAAAAATGATTAATTCAAACAGTTAATGGTCATATAATGTTACTCTCACCATATCAAGCTCAATTATATGAAAATGGAAATTGGGAAGCAATAGTCCCATCTTCATATCGTCCAAGAGGTGCATCAACTCAAAGAAGTAGTCATTCAAATTCAAATAGCAATTAAAGCAACATACCAAATAAATTAAAAAAAACTTAAAATACAAAGACTAGTAAAAAAAATAGAAATAATTACACCAACCGAAAAGAAAAATTAGAAATAAAAAATAGCTATTAGTGGAGAAGATAATTTTTTCTACTTTTAACATATCTGACATAAAAAAAGAGTTAAATGCTAGCCCATTTAACTCTTTTTTATGTCGATATAATTAAATCATTAAACTTCTATTAACCCTTACAGCGTTATGAAACCTCCTGGAGGTTTCCTAGATTTTCTTAAAATTACCTACTTATTTATTATTTATTGATAATCATGTGGTTAAACTTTTAAATATATTGATATTTTAACTAATTATCAATATATACTTGACGCTGTAAGGGTTAATGATATTATTTAATTTTTATTATCCTCTTAAATTCCTCAATTCATTAATTCTTTGATTTATTAAATTTTCAATAAATGATAATAATATTTGTTTTGTATTATAATTTAAAGTATATAATTGAGTTATTATTATTATTCTAGCCAATACATAATTTGCTATTTCATTAATAATCCTTCTTTTTTTATCTTCATTATTATTTGTAGTTGTATAAGGTCTATTTGGTGGTCCATTTCCTGGACCTCCGCTTGAGCTTCTTAATAATAATAATTGATTTACTGGTCTTAATTCATATAATATTTGATTGATTATATCTATAGAAAAATTTTTTATAGATAAATTATTTATATTTATATTTATCTTATTTTGATTTTTATTTATCAACTCTAAATTTTTAATTAAATTATTTATAATTTTATTTCCTGAGTTTTTTGGATTATTATTTCCTGACATATTATATAAAATATATAAAAAAAATTTAACCCAAGTAATTTTTATAAAATATTTTTTCTCTAAATTATAAATATCTATAAATATCAATAATGAAATATTTTATATATTGGGATAATATATCAAATAAATCTCCACCTGAATATATAACATTATGTATCAATAAAATGAAGCAAATATTTGGTGATTCTCTCCAAATAATAAACAAATACAATCTTAAAAATTATGTTCTTAAATTACCTAAATATTTTCACAAAATTCCTAAAATTGCTATAAAAGTTGATTATCTAAGAATCGCATTATTGTATCATCATGGCGGATGTTATCTAGACGCGGATACTATTGTATTCCCTAAATTTCGCAATTATATCGAGAATCTACCAAAAGAAGATAGGCTATGGGGGGTCCAATCTGGCAACGCAATAATAGTAGCCCCAATTCCAAAATCAGCAGCATGCAAGAAGATAATGGATCGTCAAGAAGAGGTTATCCTGCAGAAAAAAGGACGCCTTCAATGGAGCGATATTGGAGGAAATCTAATACGAGATATTGGCGGTTATACATCATTTTTTCCTAAACCCCCGTTATATTTCAGTGGTTGGAAGAATTGTTTAATATTTTTGGAGAAAAAAGAGGCAAAAATTCTGCAATTTCTGGAAAAAGCTAAAAATTACTACGGTGTTGTCTTATATAATCAAGCCATGAAAAAGTATATCTCAGGCAAAATACCAGAAGGGACATTGCTATGGTTATTACTGATGAAAAAAAATTGATTTATTTTTTTGACATTTATTTTAAGTATTATCTTCAGTTGAGGAACACATACCGTGTAATTTAGCTTTAGGCAACAAAAATTATTTTTTAATAATTTTAATATAATAATAAAAGATATTATTATCGTTTTCTGGAAAAATTTGGTAATGAGGCATAAAACTCAAAGCCAGCTCGATTCTGCTGAGAGGCTAGTCGATAATTAGAGGATTCAAGGCTAAGGAAACTAACTTTTGGACTTCTTTATAATTCAATAAAAAAAATTGATTAAAAATTAAAATGTATATCAACGCTTTAATTCTATGACTGAAGTGAAAGAACAAATTTTAAGACCTATCCATAATGGACGGGCAATTTTGACCATGTGGTTGGCTTCCAGGCTAATCAGCAGAAACTGGCAAGACTTTTTTTTACCAAAACCTTGTAAATTGATTATTGCAGAATTCAAAAAATTCACCAATCTTGGTGAAAAGAAATTATCTTTTGATGAACAAGACCAGATTTTTCTAGACAAATTCACTGAAGACTTCAAAGGTTTCTGCGTATCATTCAATATGATGCGCCACCACCAATCAGATTCCAAAAAAATGTGGGAAGCCTTTTTCACGGAACTTTGGGCATCTAGAGGATTTGCGGAATTTGAAGAAAAATACGCTTTACGTATTTTGATTCCTGAAGCTACTATGAATGATGGTAATATTCTTTCCATTTCCGACAAGCTTTCTTTTTTTGAAAAACTCTGCATTTTTTCAAGCAAAATCAGTCTTTCTCCAAGCGAAACACAGCTCATTTCGAGCCTATATGATTTGAGTGGATTGACTGAACCTGAAAAAGATAAGCTCTTACGAGATGACAAGAAAATGCGAGACTTCCAAAATCAAAAAGATAAAATAGCGGCGAAATTAACTGCTGCTGAAGCTGCGATTAAAACTTTCCAAGATCTTTGCAATATTCAAAGAGAAGAGAGACAAAAGGAAAAAGCCATGTTCCAGCGATTATTGGATTTCCAGCATACTAAAAATGAGGATTTGGAAGCCCAAATTGCTGAATTGAAGATGAATTTGGAGGCAGTGACGCAAGAACTTGGAAAACATAGTGTGGATGCCATACCAATTTGCTATATCTGTCGAGAGGTTACTACGGTAAGTTCAAATACTAAAATTTTGGGCTGCTGTGGATATCCGATTCATTCCAGATGTTTTGAAAATTTATGTATGTCTCATCACCCCAATTTGCCCCCATGCCCCCAATGTAGGAAACAAGTTGTTTCATTATGTCCCCTTACAAGAAATCACCCTCTTCTTAGACAGCCAACTGAACAAAAAATGCATGACTTTTCTTCAATTGTTTCAGAAGCTGACTTTTTAGAGGGTGTTATAGGAGGTGACAAAATTGAGCCAATTTTGCGAGAAGTGCGAGAAGTGCGAGAAGAAAGGAAATTGTCAATCTACGAAAAGATGGTTCGCAGTACTACTTTGCCAAAACGTGATAAACCGCATGCATCTGGTGGTGGAGGTGGTGCCGCCGCTGCACGAAATTAGTATTACAAATATTTAAGTATTTCAAATTGGAGTGCAAATGTAATTGGAAATCGTAGAGCAAAATTCACAAACAAAGATGAATAGCCCCTATAAAATCCTTTTAGCCGCTCTGTATTATAAATCGACCCAGCTAATTTCAAGAGACCACCATTATTATTTTGGAGCAATTGATTCGTATATTTGGCGCGGATTACATCAAATGGACTACAAAAGGCTGTTCCAGGAATATTCAACATACTAGCTATTGCAAAATTCTGTAGGAAAGTTGTTTCTTTTGGTTTAACTGTAAAATATCCTCCAAGAACAATGCTTGTATATACGCCATTTCTGAGCGCCATTGGCACCATAAGTCTAGCATAATTTCCGCGGACAATGTTCCATTCTGACTTTAATTTCATCTGATGATTCATCTGCTTGAAAGACTGCATAGCGAGAATAGGACCCAAAAAAGCACCATCTACTAAACCGGCACAGAATGCGGACCCCATTTTATTATCAAAAACCTGATTAAATTGCTGAAATGCAAGGTATTTTATAGCCATTTGGGGCGTAATAGTCGAAATTCCAATCAAGCCCCCGGACATATAATTCCTAAGGCTAGTATTTTTGAGAATGGAGGCAAATGACACATTATTTTGCATATGCTGCTTTATATAGTCTAATGGGAGTGTAAGAGTATATCCAAATGCACCAGCAGATGAACCGGAAATGATTGCTTTTGTATGTTCTTTCATGTATAAAGTATAATATAAAAAAATGAAATATTATTTGGATGATTTTGATGAAAATAAAAAATGGTATTTCTTAATCGAGCTTTCTATGAAAATATTGGAATACCTAAATCTCAAATATCTGGATCTTTTATTGTATTTTTAAAACGTTACTTTCAAAATATGATTGAGTATTATGTTCTAATGCAAAATGAAGAGCTTTATCAGATTGAGGTTGGATCTATTCCAATCCAAGAAGATATAAATATTATCAAATATATTCTTCTTATTACTGAAAATACGGAAAAATCTAGGCTTATTCATGACAAAATATACAGAATGTTACATCATTTTGCGAGATTTGTGGTGGATATGGGTAAAAAATGCTCATTTGAATTGGTTATTGAAATTGCTAATTTTGATAATATTTCGGATGATACAGTTGGTTTGTTTTTAAAACCTCTTGAATATTTTTATATTCAAAAAGTAAGTCCAAAATTGATATGTCCAGTGGATGCAATATATATTCATAGAGAAACATTTTACTTATATGCTGAAATATGCTGTGGTAATTTGTGGTTAAATGGGACTCTTTCAAATGCATTTAAAGAGGTTATTTATCTGTATTTTTTCATGTTTATACAAAATTTTAAGAATTGGTTAATATCTAATCCACAACTTTCCGATAATAGATTACAATTTATTTCTGAATATATTTCGGAAAATTATTCTGAGAATTTAGGAAAATCTATGTGGAGTCAAATATTGAAATATGAAGAATCAAAGCGGAATTGGGATAACATTCATATTTATAGAATTTATCAAATTCCTGAAAAATTAGTTGATTACTGCAAGGTTATTATCCAATATTTACTGATTGAATTTATATACACTGGTAAATGTATTTCAGAATCAAATGAAAAAAAGAAAATATATCCAGTCGATTTATTTTTAGGAATGCAAGATGCTGAATTATTGGAATTACCTGTATTTTTTAAGAAAACTGTAAGTTCTTAGATTTTTTATCTTTTTATATTATAATTATGTCATCTATTGAAGAATTAAAAAGTCGAATAAATCGTGTAAAAAAATTAATATTGAAAAAAATAGCTGATGATATTAAAAAGAAGGAAAAAAGAATTCCAACTGAAGATGAAGTTGTTAAAATTTATGAAAAACGCCGGGCTGAATATGAAAAATATGTCGCCAAATTAGCGAAAAAACAGGAGTTTGTTGCACCAAGCAGTCAGTCTAGAAAAAAAGCTGCCACCCCACCACATCGTCAAATAGGTGGTTGTGAATTTGAGTGTCATTGTGGTCTAACTTCAGCATTATTTTCAAAAGGATGTAAAAAAGCTAGTTTTACACAAGATAATTTCGAAGAATCATTTATACAATAAGTATGAAAAATAAAACAATTTCTTCAGATTCACACCATTTTATAATTATAAATGATGATGGAAATATAAGAATACATCAATCTTGGATATCATGTTATAGTAAAGAATTCTGGAATGGTAATATAGCTGAAAATACACATTATTTAGAAAAATGTAGAGGAAAAAGAGAAAAAATAAATGCTGCAAAAGAACATTATGGGATGAATAATAACTTACCACCTGAATTCCTAAATGAATTATATAAAATAGTAAAAAGTAGTCCTACAATCGCAGAAGATATAAATATTTTTTGTGAAAAATATTGTGGCGTTCCACTAACAAGAATTGAAAATGGACCAATACAAGTTCATTTTGATATTACATATTATGATTTTCCATTATGTGTAAATAAAAATTGATGGCAAATTAAGGATAATTTTTTTAGTATCATCACATTAATATGGAAATGGATTTTCTAAGCTTATTTGCAAAAAAAATATCGACGGATTTAGACTCATTGAAGAGAAAGATTTCAGAGATGTCACCAGAAGTTGAAGCTGAAAAAGCTAAACATCTCATATGTCTTCGAGAACATCTCAAAAAAATTATCTCAAACCAAGGATTGACAAACGAAGAAGTATTGAAGAAGCTATTTTGGCTCTATTACTTAAATCAGCGGCACTTCCGTAACAGCAACTCAGTTTGGGGAAAATACATGTCTTATTGGGACTTCAACTTTCGCCATATTTGCGCAATTGTTGAACAAATGCGCAAACTTCCCCAGGGAACCATCATTTTGAGCCCAATTGCGGGCAATTGCTTTCTTGAAGCTATACTTGAGCGACTCGGGTTTCGTGTTTTGGCAAATGACATCAAAGAGCGTGATTTCACGTTCATGACAGCGCCTATTTCACACATGGATGGAATGGCATTTGTTTCCCAATTTGTGTCTGCGAACCCAAGCGTGCCATTTGTGCTCTTGATGTCATGGGCTCCAATGATAGGACATGATACACCTGAAATTGGGACTCATCTCATGCAGTTTGCAGCTACGACCACATCATGCCAGTGTGTTTTTCACATTTCTGAAGGAAGAGGTGGTTGCACTGATGTTGAGGAAACGTTTAATGTCATCGACCGAAATTTTAGGGAAGTTTGGCAATTTAGACGATATCCATCATTATTTGAAGTCTTCATTGCGCCTCTACGCGACGCTCTTTTTTGTTTGGTTCCAGTGAGAAAGTAGATGAATACTACTTAAAAATTGATTTATAAAAACTTTTAAAGTTTAATGCTTAACAAAACCGAAAATGGAATATCAAAAATTAAAAGAAGCGAACGATAAGTTCGCCTTTGAAGAATTCAAAAAAGACGCTGACAGAGGTCATCGTATTTGTCAATTTCAAATTGCTATGATGTACGAAAATGGGATTGGCACTGAGAAGAACCTGGAAAAAGCGTTCGAGTATTATGAAAAAGCTGCGAACCAAGGATGTGCAATTTCCCAAAATGCTTTGGGATGCATGTATGAAAATGGAACCGGAACTGCAAAGAATCTGGAAAAAGCTTTCGAGTATTTTCAGAAAGCTGCTGACCAAGGATATGCTAGAGCCCAATTTTATTTGGGATGCATATATGAAGATGGAATCGGAACTGAAAAGAATCCGGAAAAAGCTTTCGAGTATTTTCAGAAATCTGCTGACCAAGGATATGCTAGAGGCCAATTTAATTTGGGATGCATGTATAGAGATGGAATCGGAACTGCAAAGAATTCGGAAAAAGCTTTCGAGTATTTTCAGAAATCTGCTGACCAAGGAAATGTTAGAGCCCAATTTTGTTTGGGATGCATGTATGAAGAAGGAACTGGAACTGCAAAAAATTCGGAAAAAGCTTTCGAGTATTTTCAGAAATCTGCTGACCAAGGAAATGTTAGAGCCCAATTTTGTTTGGGATGCATGTATAGAGATGGAATCGGAACTGCACAGAATAAGGAAAAAGCTTTCGAGTATTTTCAGAAATCTGCTAACCAAGGAAATGATAATGCTCAATGTAATTTGGGATGCATGTATAGAGATGGAATCGGAACTGAAAAGAATCCTGAAAAAGCTTTCGAGTATTTTCAGAAATCTGCTGACCAAGGAAATGCTAATGCACAATTTAATTTGGGACGTATGTATAGAGATGGAACCGGAATTGCAAAGAATCCAGAAAAAGCTTTGGAGTACTTTCAGAAAGCTGCTGACCAAGGAAATGGATGTGCTACTATAAAAAAATTAGCAAAAACTGAAATTGAAAAGTATTCAGTATCTAAGAGTGCAATTCCTTCTGTAATTCTGATTTCTGAAAAATCAGTTGCCGTTCAGATTATTCAGCAAATCCAACCAATTAACACAAATCATCAACAGCAGCCGCAACTGAAAAAGAAAAAGCAACAGCAGCCGCAACAGCCAATCCAACTAATTGCAGTAAAGCGCCCATTTATTCTTAATGTTTCAGAATCTTCCGCATTTTCATCTGCAAAAAAGCAGACTATTCAAATTGATTAGGAATGCTTCTTTGTAAAGTGGTGAGAAATCCCAATTAAAGGCGCACAATTGTCTTATCATTATAATATCTATTATCCATATCAACTATCCATCGTGCAATAAATTCCAGAAATATTCGGTCACACATACGCCGGTTTATATTCGTAATTTCCCGCGGCATTACTTTATCATAAACAACTCCCGGTTTTCCATTGAATTCACATAAAAACAAGTTATACGCATCATCCACCAGTAAATCAAGTCCGTATAAATGCCATAAATATTTCGGTTCCCGCTGCCGATTTCTATAGTATTCCGTTGTTTTCTGACGAATGAACGGAATAATTTTTTGCGTAACTTTCTTCATAATTTCCAGCCTTTTTTGCTCCCATTTCCGCCGATTGTCCGCGGAAGTGTGCTTTTCCATAAACTCCGTCGTATCAATCGTATAATTCACTGGATTAGTGCCACGTGGCTTTGGAGCTTTGATATTTGTTGCGAAAGAACCCATGCTTGTCCCAGAAGAGGAGAATTTGAACCCTGCCAATTTGACATGCCCCTCTTGGAACAGATACCCCGAATATTGGGCACCCTCTTTCACAATCAGTAAATACACACGTTCATCCAATTTGTGCCCATTATGCAGCAATGGGGGGACCTCTTCCTGCAAAACAAACATATCCCGGTGATTCATCCTGGCTAAAACATCGGCGGCGCTATAAACTGGGAATATATTTTTGCTGCCAACGCCTAAATTATTTTTGAGGACTGTGCGGCGGTTATTGATGAATCCATTGATTTCATTGGCGTGAGATTCAGCCCATTTCCGGTCAAATGAAATGGATTTGGGATAATAAGGTTCATTTTTGAAGATGTTGTGAATCACATACTTTGGGAGATAACAATTGGGATAACCATATCCAATTTTAGTGGCGAAATCATAATGCCCAATCTCTACATTATTCTTGTGGCGGACTTTTGTTAAATCGAACTTCCTAAGGATATTCTCAAAATGTTGGCGCCAATATTCGCAATAATATTGTTCATTGCTGAGATTGAAATTCATATATAGAAAATAGATATTATTTTATTTTTTCAAAGATTATCAATTGGTTCATAATGTCCCCCAGTCCAATAAATATTTATAGTTTTATTATAAGAATTATTTAATGGTATAAATTCAATGATTCGATTATTATTGTCTCTATAATTTTTCACATTAATTTGCATTCCCCAAATATTACATGCACATTGAATTTCAATTGCTCCACCCCAAGATGACATTAGACGCATATTTGAAATATATTGTTCTGCAGAACAATTATCAAGTTCTAAAATATAATTTGTGCTTAATCCATCAATAATTTTTTTATTTTCTTGCAAATAATTGCAAATTTTTTGTCTAATTTCATAACTTCCTTCTCCAATAAAATGATTCAAACTATTGAAAAGACAACTCATATATATTATGATACAAAAAATTGAATATTATTTATGTAAATTTCTATAATATAATAAAATCCTCCAATGAGAAAGCTCAAATGCAAATGTTGTATTCAGCCCAAAATGCGGCAATTGGAGAAAATTATTAAAAAACCCCACAAATACTCGAAAAAATACATTGAACAGGTTGTTGATCAAGACTTCATCCCGGAACTAACCAAAGGCTTTGAAAACCTAGGAATATGCTATCCATCTTCCGATATTCTCGAAATTTTTGACACTGTAGATATGGGAAAAGGTGTTCGCGCCAAAGAGAAGCTCTATAAAGGGCAGCGTCTAGGCTGCTATATGGGAGAAATCAAGCACAATGCAGAGCCATCTAAGGATTGGCGCTATAATTTCGCTTACGTTCTTAAGGATTTCTACATTGACGGCAAGGATGAATCCATGATTTGCTATATGAATCATAGTAGTAAGCCTAATGTGAAGATCATTTGGGAAAAACATGGTGACGAAATACATATTGTTTTCGTCGCAAATAAAATAATTGATGAAGGCGAAGAGTTATTCATCGATTACGGAGAAGATTACTGGAAATACGCCAAATTCCAAAATATTCGACCAGAAGGGCGCCAGCGGCTGATCACGGAGTATTTCAATTAGAATTTATATTTTTATATTATAATAAGTTAGAATATGAATTCTAATTCTAATGGATATTCAACAAATGAAGAATCAATTATATATACTAGTAATTCAAATGAGTTTAATCAAAGATTAAGAAATAGAAATTTCCAAAGACAATTAAGGAGATCAGCTGGACCAAATTTATCAGGAGAAAATTTTGCAGGAGCCAATTTAAGAGGAGAAAATTTAAGAAGGGCAGATTTATCAGGAGCACATCTAGAAGGAGCATTTTTACAAGGAGCAGATTTAACAAACGCTGATTTAGAAACAGCACATCTTGAAGGAGCAGATTTAACAAAAACAATATTAAGAAAAGCAGATTTATCAGGAGCATTTTTACAAGGAGCAATTTTAACTGAAGCAATTTTAACAGACGCTGATTTACAAGGAGCAAATCTTGAAGGAGCAATTTTAACTAGAGCAATTTTAACTGGAACAATTTTAACTGGAGCAATTTTAACTGGAGCAATTTTAACGGGAGTAGATTTATCTGCTGTAATTTTAAGTAATATACAAAGACAACAGATTGCAGCTTCTGCTCGTCCTTCTGCATTTACTGGTCCTACTGATTTAACTATTACTACAAATGCTCATGGAAAAGTTATACGTATTCCTCGTGTATTACGATTAGGAACTAAAAATTCCGCTAATAAATCATGTCCTAGTTTTAAACCTTTATATGATCAACTTATGCCTGTTAATTTAGATGGAAAATTTCGATTTCATTTTGAAGGTGAAACTGGTAGAGATGCAACAGGTTTAACAAAAATAGTATATGATTTTTTATTACCTGTTTATACAGAAATATATTTTATTAAAGCAGGAGAATTTATAATATTAAAAGAATTAGAAAATAAAAAAATAGATTCATTATTTGAAGATACAAACCAGATAATTAAACTTGCAAAGGCAGGAAACTCTCAAATTTATTTACAAATTGATCCAAGACTTGTACAATTATTATTACTGCCAAATCCGGTAGAAAGAATTGCTAGAAATCAAAATTTTAATAAATTATATGCTAATTTAAAAAAGAAAATATTTGAATTAACTACTTCTGGTTTTGGTTCGAATATTTCTAATTATTTACTACAAAATTCTTCTAATCAATCAATTAAATCAGTTGAAAATATAAATAAGCTCACAAAAGAAATTCAAGCTGAAATAATATTAAGAAAAAAATTAGTTGATTTTGGTTTTACATCTTGGCAGCAATATGAAACTATGGCAAGATTTATAAATACTTTCTGGAATATGAATAATTCAAATAAATTAAGCTATTTAAATAGAGGAGTACCTGTTGAAATTCCTTTATTTTCATGTGAGTTAAAATATGATTTTGAAAATTTTAAAAAAAGATTAGAAATTAAAAGAGACGATACAGAAATGATTGTAGATTTAGATAATATACCTCAATCTTTATTTACAGAATATCCAGCTTTTAGGTCATTATTAGAATATATTATTTCAGATCCAAGTAATAGAAGAAAATTTTTAAAATATGTAGCTGGGACTGAATATACTCTTTGTAAATTATTAATAATTTTGAAGAATACAGAAATACCTTTTAAAATAGCGAGTAATGGAACAAAAATATATGATTTACCATTTTTAGCGCATACTTGTTTTAATACTTTGGATTTATTTAAAAGCCCTCGTTCTGGAAATTATCAAGAAGTATGGACTGTTGCAAGAATAAATGAAGAAATAACTAAAGGAATTGGTTTTGCCGCTCATAACTAATGAAAAATAACTAAAAACTACTACTTCAAATTTAAGTGCTCAAGAATAATATTAATTTACCATTTTTCTTTTCAGTAGGTTTAATTTATTTGAGCA
>Ga0315284_10001206_pt1 | contig 36651 bp, 40 predicted proteins | sample YL17G09_16_MG_FD_203696 | JGI IMG/M metagenome (GOLD analysis project Ga0315284, IMG submission 203696) | Sediment microbial communities from Yellowstone Lake, YNP, Wyoming, USA - YL17G09_16 | ecosystem: Environmental > Aquatic > Freshwater > Lake > Sediment | place: USA: Wyoming | collected...
GTCTTGCATTGTTTCTTCCGTCAAAAGCACTTCCTGACAATATTCTAAATAATTCATACTTATATAAATATTATTCGTATTTTCTACCACCAGTATAAAATCTTGAGTAATATTGACTACCTAATATATCCTTCAAAGATTTACCCGTCTGTTTCATATATGGTTTTAATATATAATCTATAACTTGTTGCATTAATCCGTGTTTGAATTCTTTTTTAGCACGAAGAAGAAAATCTTTTAATCTTTCTTCAAACTGTGAAGTTCTTACATCTGGATGTTTATCTTGTATATATCTAATAAACATTACAAAATCTTTTGTATTCTGATTGGTTATATAAAGTGGATCTAAATCAGTATATATATAATAATAAACAGAATTAAATGCATCGTTTTGTATTTTCTTCTCAAATTCTGGCCAATTACCTTTAATTACATGTTTTACATATTTAATTATTTCTAACATACCAGGAAGATGCCTCATCTTTCCTCCTCCCCCGAAATAACGAAATTCTATATCTTTCCAATTTTTATCTAGAATTGCCTTTTCTACTTCAGGAACTCTTGTTTTATTTTCTTCAGCATATTTTAAAAATCCAATCATAGGATTTAAAATAGATCCATATGAGTTTGAATTACGTATAGATTTAGCCAATCTTTCTTTATGTCTTTTATCAAATTCTGGATCTTTTGAAGGAAGATCGATTGGTTTTCCGGTGAGTTTGTGCCACCGTTTCATGAGTTGAACATCCTTTGGTTCTTCTCCTTTAATCGTTAAACTATATTTGCCCGTGACCGGTTTTGGGGGAGGAATATCAATTTTTTGTCCAGTTAAAGCTGCCCATTTTTCATATGCTAATTGTTCTTCACTTTTTGGATCCCAGTATTTTGGTTGTGGAAAATTAGGTGGAGGCAATTTTAAACCACCCAATTCATCAGTACTACCTCTCCAAGATACATCATTAGCATCCATAACCTGTGAATAATCAGGATTAAATTGTAAAAATGGTTTTCCGTCTTTATATACGACAAATATGTAATGAAATCTATTCAGATAATGTGCCGCCATGTTAAAACCCGATGGATACGATTCTCTAGTACACCATTTTGTTCCTTCTCCCATTTTATTTAATGAAACAGTATTGGTAACTTTATACATTATCACATTTTTTTCTGTATTTTCTTGTACAATTTCAACTCCATCAAGAGTAGATGGATCAACTCCTGCAAATCCCTGTCGTTTAGATCCTTGACCTGTCAATTGATCCATTTTATTTTCCAAATCGTTGATATGAGGAAACTTCATTATATCTTCGATTTTATTAGCATTTCGAAGTTTTATAAATCTTGTAATATCATTTTTAACTCTATCTTTATCTTCCATTTGTATCCATTGATTTTTCAATCCTCTTAATAACCACACCCCAAATGATTGTGTTGGAGTAGGATCTATGCTTTTTAACCAACCCACAAGAATATTAGGTCGTAAATGAAGATGTTTAGCAGTAGATATTAACTGTTCTTGATTAAGAGCCTCAAGAATAAGTTCATCTATGACAGATTTAACTTCTATATTATCTTCCAAAGAAGAGGGTGTCTGTTTACCACTATTAATTTCTTCATTAATAAGAGTTCTTAACCACATTTTTAGATAGTCTGACTGCATATTTAATATATATTGAATATGAAACGTAATAGAATTAAAGATTTGATCAAGAAAGCTATAGTTGAGGTAATAATGGAGGCTCCGGCAACTCCTACGATCATACATCCTCCAACTAAACCACAAACTCCTCCAGCTCCAGTAAAACCAAAACCAAATTCACCATTACAACCTCGACCAGTAATAAGACCAAAGCCAAAGGCAACATTATCACACGATGTTAAATTATTTATAAAATCTCGTCAAGGAGGCATGAAAGAAGCAATCGATATTGGCGATTATCCTGATTTTATTAATCCAGAAAAAAAGGCATCTATTGAAAGCGAAGTAGATTACGTCGAAAATATATTACCTGATTTAGGACCAAATGCAGACAAATATCTTGAACTTATTACTGGCGAATCATATAAAAGAGCTATAGATCAGGCGGCACGTTATTTAGGAACTACCATTGATGGTTTACATCAGAAATTTCCAAATCTACATTCAGCATACGCTGTATTAGTATTCGCTGATCAAAAAGTATCTGCTCTTGAAAGAAATCATACTCCACAATTAGAAAAATTAGCTATTAAAACCGTTTTGGACTTGGAAGAATATAAACTCATTAAAGATTTGGTTAAAACAGGAAAAATAAAAATTGATTGTAAATTAGATAAACCAAATCTAAATGCTGGATTAGCAGAAGACGAATTGGATAAACCAGCAAATGAAAACGAAGAGGGTGGATTAACAATACAAGAAAAAATCGATGCTCAACTTTATTCTATAAATATGGGAGAATCAGAAGGTAAATTAAGAAGAGCTTTGGCAAATCTTTTAACTCAAGGAGATGCTATTAATAAATTCTTTTTATATAATACAGTTAATGAAATATTAGAACAAATAGATCCAGCACTTCCAAATACATATGGTATGTTATTCTCCACTTCTTTGGTTTTAAACTATTGGCAACCAAATGAACCATTCACTAGAAACTGGGTGGATTCAAATGCTGTAGGAAGCGAGGAAGTTGTACCTGAAGAAAATGGAGTATATACTATTAAAGTAAGAGGTAGAAATTTTCCGCTTCTTATTCATGAATTGGTTAAAGGTATAAATGAATATCTTGCTTTAGACGTTGGTAGTCAGGAAGAAATGGATACAGAAAAACTATCAGATGAAATGAGACAATTTTTAGTTGGTCCTGGTTTAGATTTAAGATTACGTAAACTTATACCAACAGAAAAATCTAAACTTATACCCCTTATCAAGAAATTATTATATAAACTTTCGATTGAAGATATTAAATCTATTTTCCTTGGAGGTAATCGTGCCCAACTTATTATGCGTAATTTAATTAAAACGGCAGAACAATTATCTCAAGATTATGAAAAGGGTGGGGAAGAAGAACCACCTGCTTTTAGTGGTGGTGAACAACCTAATTGGAAATAATGATACCTTTAGAAAAAATAAAATCGATAAAAGAATCGGTTATTTTAGAAAAACTTAAGGATGAGATAGAGATAGTTTCTACTGATCCGGAACAAGTTCATAGTTTTATTTTAAAACATTATCTGGGGAATTGGCCTAAAGGTATTAAAAAAATATATGGTGTAATTCATATAAAACCAGAAGGAAAAGAAATGGTTGGAATGGCTATATATGGAACTCCTATGAAACCAGCCACCAAAGTTGTATACCCAGAAGTTACATCTGATGAAGTATTAGAATTAAAACGATTATTTATAGAAGATTATATAAAATTACCAAATGTAGAATCTTTTGTTATATCAAAGACATTGAATCTTATTAAACAAGAATTTCCTAATGTCAAAGTTGTTATTACCTTTGCAGATAAAACCGTAGGCCATAGAGGATCAATCTATCAGGCTACAAATGCTATTTATTTAGGCGAAACAGGTGGTAAACACAAATACGCTTATATTCTTCGTGGAAACATAAAAGCTCTTCAAAAACTACTGCAAAATAAGCCCTACCCAAAAAAAGTAAATTAAAAAAATAAAATACATATTGTATACATATTTATCATTATACACATTAGTATGTAAATAAATATGAAAGAAATTACAGCCACTACAGTAAAGATACCAAAAGATCTTTATTCCGAATTTAAGGTCTTAGGTATTCGTAGACGAATGACATTACAAGAATTTGTAGAACGAACGGTTTATCTATTCGTTAATAATGAACAATGGAGAAACGATTTTAACAGTAAGTTTTCCCCATCTGGTTCTATAAATTTAGAAATTTTTAACAAAAATTATACGGGATCATTATTGTAATAAAATTTTATATGAATATTTTTTGGATACCCAACCAAAATCTTTTGATAGAAATCAAATTCACTTTTACTTATAATTTACACAAAAAAAATATCGTCTGGAAAACAAGGAGCAATCAAATCGGGATTTGATTTTAAGTTGTTTGTTTTTAATGACGATAGAACTATTAACAAAATAAATGATTGATAATCAAGAAAATATAGCTGTTAAGGAGGCAGCAGGTCGTCATAAGAAGAAAATTCTTCTTCTCAGTGACGACCTGTAGTTGCGCATGCATTCCGGGATTTCAACTATGGCGAGAGAGATAGTATTGGGTACAGTCCATAAATACGACTGGACAAATATCGCAGGAGCAATTCAACACCCAGAAAAAGGAAAAGTAATTAGCATAAGTGATGCTATTCGTAAAGAAACTGGTGTTCCTGACGCTAATGTAATTCTGTATCCAGTTGATGGATACGGTAATGAAGACATCCTATATGCTATCATCGATAGAGAAAAACCAACGGCAATTATGATATTTACGGATCCCAGGTTTTGGATCTGGTTTTTCGCTATAGAAAGACAACTAAGAAAAAAATACCCCGTAGTGTTTTTAAACATCTGGGACTGCGTGCCCAGCCCCGTATATAATAGACCATATTATGAATCAGTTGATTCTTTATTTTCTATTAGTAAACAAACATATAATATAAATAAAATGGTTTTGGGACCAGAAAATTGTATAACAATGGATGGTTATTTTGATAAAGATGGTAAAGAAATATTAAATAAAATAGGAGAATAAATTATTATGCCCTTCGAAATAAACGGACAATTTGTAGATAAACACTTGTTACATTATGTTCCACATGGAATTAATTCTAATGTATTTAAACCAATCCCAAAAGATGATTCTTTTTTGAAAAAACGTAAAAAAGATCTATTTCACGATAAAGATTACAAATTTGTACTACTGTATAATAGCCGCAACGTGCAAAGAAAGCGAACAAGTAATATTGTATTGGCCTATAGAACGTTTTGTGATAATCTTCCTAAAGAAGAAGCGAAAAAATGTTTGTTGGTTCTTCATACGGAAATAAGATGTGATGCTGGCACCGATTTGATTGCAGTAAAAGAAGCTCTTTGTCCAGATTATGACATCGCTTTTTCTACAAATAAATTAACACCAGATGACATGAATATTTTATATAATATTGCTGATGTCACAATTAATGCATCATGCATTCCTCCTGGATACAAAGTTGTCACCAAAAATGGTTATAAAAATATAGAAAATATACAAATAAATGATGAAGTTCTTACACATAAAGGAAGATTTAAAAAAGTATTAAAAACGTTTGAATATGATAATAAAAATTCTTTAATGGTAAAAATTACACCTTTTAATTTAAAAAATCCAATTGAATTAACAGGAGACCATAAGGTTTTATGTATAAAAAGAAAAGAAATGGAAAATAGATTGATGAATGAAAATGAATCTATTGAAAAATATATTAAGTGGATACCATCAAAAGATTTAGAGCCTTCTGATTTAGTAATGTATCCTAAAAATAAAGATAATTTTTATGAAGATGTAATTTTTGATTTATCTAAATATATTTCTAACAAAAGATTATTAATGGATGATAAATTTATATACTATAAACATAGTAAAAATAAAATAAATAGATATGTAAAATTGAATAAAGATTTATCATATCTTTTAGGACGTTGGTGCGGCGATGGCAGTAGAAATACTATATCATTTGATGCAAAATATGGAAAAAATGAACCAGAAAAATTAGGAAAGATATTTTCTGAAAATTTCGATGGTTCTTACGTGGTTAAACATCATAATGATAAAACTAAAAAATGTTTAGAAGTGTATTTTAAACACAAATATATTTCTTTAATAGTTAATTTTATCAAATCATTATGTGGTGATAATTCGTTTAATAAAAAAATACCACATGAAATATTATATAATAAAAATGATGATATTATTCAATCATTTATTAATGGATTAATAGATTCCGATGGATGTGAGAGAAATTCTAATGGAAGTATTAATACAAAAATAGTTACAGTTTCCGAAAATCTTAAAAATGAAATTATTCTTTCTTTAATAAGATTAAATAAAAAAGTTAAAATAGATATTGGGGATTCTGGATATAAAAAAGGAAATAAACATTATCAAATAATGTATTCTCACAATAATATTGATAATGGTTCTCACCGAACGTGGTTTAGAGATGATTATTATTTAATGTCCATAAATAAAGTTGAAAAATATGAATATACTGGAAAAGTTCATAATATTGAAGTAGAAGAAGACAATTCTTATACGATGGAATCATTTACGGTCCATAATAGCAATGAAGGCTTTGGTCTATCTACAGCAGAATCTCTTATGAGTGGAACCCCAATTATAGTAAATGTAACTGGAGGTCTTCAAGATCAAATCGGACAAACTAAAGATGATGGATCTCCCATTGAGTTTGATGCTAATTTTGGATCAAATAATGTAGGCAGATATCGTAAACACGGAGTATGGGCATATCCGATATGGCCTGCCACTTCTTATATACAAGGCAGCATACCGACACCATACATTTTTGATGATATGGCTCGTTGGGAAGATGCTGCTGAAGCAATTATGTATTGGTATCAAATGGATATTGAGAAAAGAAGAGCGTGTGGTATTAAAGGTAGAGAATGGGCACTAAATGAAGGCGGTATCAATGCTAAAAATATGTGTACGCAATTTATTAAGGCAATGGATTATACCATATCTAATTTTAAACCAGTTAAACAATTTGGTTTGTTTACTGAAGCTGATTATGTGGGTAATCAAACATTGCATGGCCTTGGTTTTGAAATTCCAAAAATCGATAAAGAAAAAATACAAAAAGAAATTGAATTAATAAATATATGAAAATAGAAAAATAAATAATATAAAATATGATTAAAGAAGAAAAAATTTTATGTGGAACTAAAAAAGAATTAATAGAACATTTTTATTCTATAATTCAATTAATTCAAAGTGAATGTAAAGATAATAATCTTTTTTGTTCTAGAGAAGGTATAGAAAAACAAATAAATGAAATAGAAGAAAAATGTAGAGGACAAGGATTATTATTTTATATGATAATTAACATAAAAAACGAAAAAGAATTAAAATCTTTTTATATAAAAGTCACAGACTACATTCATCCTGATTTTATATCAGGTAAAATAGAAAAAGAATTGAGAAAATCAATAAAAGTATAATAAATTGATATAAAAAATAAATAATGTTACACTTAGGTTATGGAAATTTTACAAGTTAAAAAATCTTTATTAACTAATACAAATAATTTAATTATACCGCCAGAATATTATACTTTATATGAAGGATTAATATATACATACAATATAGATACTTCTGTTAATATATTTAACAATTGGAAAATATCTGACAAATTTTATGCTAAGAAAAAAGAAGAAATATCTATAGTTTTAATGCCGGTTTCTAAAAAAGTTATTATATCTTATTTTGATGTTGAATCCAGTATAAAATTATTAAATACTCTTGGTTATTTTCCTACAACCATTTATATATTTCAAGAAAAATTTGGTTGGTATCCATTTAATAATGAACTGGTTAATAAATTATTAAAGTTAAATACCCATTTTTATATTAGATTTAATCCTAAATATGATCAAGAAATATCTGTAAAGGAAATAAATAATCTTTATCATATTTCTTTTAAAAAATATGAAGAAAAAATAAAAAATATAGGTTTAATACCAAAAAATAAATTTAAAATAGAAAATCATCCAGAAAGAATATATTTGATCATTGGAAAAAAAGGATTGAATATATTAATAGATAAATTAGCATCTATGTATCCAAATGATAAACTTATTAAAATAAAATTGAGTGGTAATAAATTAGAAAAATATCATATAAGATTTTTTTCAGATGTAACTTTTAAAAATTATGGCATTTATACATTACAAAATATAAATAAAGAATGTATAGATTCCATAGAGGATATAATATCTTGATATAAAAATTCAATAGTGTTACACTCATATTATGAAAATATACGTTAAAAAAATTGAAGGAATTACTCTTCCACAAAAAGGGACGGATGTAGCAGCAGGTTATGATATTGTTGCTACAAGTGATCCAAAAATTGTCGGCGAAACACATAATTCAGATGAAACAGGTTACTTTTGGAAATCTATTGATTACATTGAATATGAATCCAATCTATTCATTGATCCATCATTAATTGCATTTCATACACTAATTTATGCACGTTCAAGTATAAGTAAATACAATTTAGTATTAGCAAATGGAGTTGGATTGGTCGATAATGATTATCGTGGTATGATTATTTGTAGATTTAAATATCAATGGCAACCAACCGATCTTTTCTACATTCCAATAGATGAACAATTTTTATCTGAACCAAAAGCAATAAGTACAAAAATTTCTGGAAAACCCAATATGAATAAAATCTATAAAAAAGGTGATAAGATTGCTCAATTGGTTATAGAACCTACCGTTCAAGTTGAATGGGAACTGATAGATAATTTATCAGAAACTCTACGTGGCAAAGGTGGTTTTGGAAGTACAGGAGATAAAGTAAAAATTATTTCATCTTCTTCTAATCAAACTACCGAAAATACAATTCCTATTAGAAATGTAGGAATTGTAATGCAAGAAAGAAAACCTGTTACAAATTACGAATCAAAAGTAGATATTGTCGAACAGTGGAAGAAAGCAGGTGGTGGCCAAGGAACTCCCACTACTTATGAAAAATTAATGCGTGAAAGGGAGAAGAATTTGTGATAAAAAATAAATAAATATTTTTAAGAAAAAAGCAGCAAAAGAATATTGTTTAAAAAATAATTTAGAATTTAAAATTTTAACAGAAAAGAAATTAGGAATAAAAATATGAGTAATAAACCAATATGTGTTTTTCAGGCTCCATTATTTGTACGCGCGGGCTATGGCGACCTAGGAATGGCGTTAGCAAAAAGTATTATGCGATACAATAAATTTGAAATTATATTTGTGGCGACAAAGTGGGGCGGCTGCTCCCGACGCTATCTATCAGAAGACATTGGCGACCCAATTGAAAAGGAAATTTTTGATAAACTTATTCGTCAACCATTAACTAAACAACCGGAGGTTTTTTTCCAGGTAAGCATTCCCTGTGAATTCCAAACTCCGGCCAAATATAATATTGGTATCACAGCAGGAATTGAGACAAGTTTAGCAAAATCCGATTGGGTAGACGGGCTTAATCGCATGAATATGAATATAGTAACATCCAAACACTCAAAAGATATATTTGAAAATGCTGTATATCAGGTTCCACAACAAGGTAATCCAAATCCAATTACATTAAAATCGGTAAAACCAATAGAAACTCTATTCTGGGGTGCTAACACTTCTATCTATAAAAAAACGGATCAAATTGTTCCATCAATAGATGCCGAATTAAGTAAAATTCCTGAAAATTTCTGTTTTCTGTTTGTTGGTCAATGGACAAATAGTGCTTTATTCGGTGATAGAAAAGATATTGGAAATCTTATAAAGACTTTCTGTGAAACGTTTGCTAATTATGGTGAAAAAGAAAAGCCTGCCCTCATTTTAAAAACTAGTGGTGCTGCCATCTGTAATATGGATAAATACGATATTATTTCTCGTATTAAAGCAGTGAGGGATCACATTAAGACAACAAAAAATTATAAAGATATTCCTAACGTTTATCTTCTTCACGGAGAATTAAATGAAGTTGAAATGAATTCTCTCTTTAATCATCCAAAAGTTAAAGCACACGTATCATTTACTCACGGTGAAGGATATGGACATCCTCTTCTTTTAGCTACCCTCAGTGGAAAACCATTGTTAGTTTCTAATTGGAGTGGACATTTAGACTTTTTAGATCCTAAACTCTGTAAACTTTTAGATGGAGATGTTGCTCCTCTTCCTAAAGAATCAGTAAATGAATGGCTTATAGAATCTAGTGCTTGGTTTACTGTAAATTATCAAAGAGCATCTGATGATTTAAAAAATGTATTTTATCACTATGGAGCATATTTAGAAAAAGCAGATATGTTAAGAAATAGAAATGAAAAATTATTTTCTGAAAAAGCAATGGATGAAGTATTTCATTCCATATTAGATAAATATATTCCTAAATTCGCTATAGAACAATCTCTTGTCCTTCCAAAATTGCGTAAATTAGACGTAAAAAAACTTGAATCATCTAATTCTCCAACAGGTAGTGCATAATGAAAATAAATAAAGATATTTTTATCTTTTTATCCTTTTCTTTATATTTATAAATATGAAAAATTTAAAAATCCAAGAAGATACACATAAACGATTAAAAGTTTTTTGTGCAGAAAATGGATTTAAAATTAATATTTGGGTTAATATAATTATAAATGAAAAATTAGATAAAATATATGGAAAATCTAAAAAGAAATTGTCCTAAATGTAATAAAATATTAATTTATAAATATTTGCGATCTTTTAAATGTGCATGCATACAAAATCGATATTGTAGATCTTGTGGAGCCAAATTTAAACCAAAAAGAGATGAACAATTTTATGAAAATATTGCGTGGAATAAAACCTGTAAAGAACACCAACAAATACTATTAAATTATCCAAATTTACAAAAGGAATGTCCTAAATGTAATAAAATAATAAAATATAAAAATAAAACAAGTTTAATAAAATCGGTTAAAAATAATACTTGGTGTAATTCATGTATTCAAAAAAGAGATATAAAATTAGGAATACGAAAATCGTGGAATAAAGGTAAAAAAATGAATGATGTATTTAAGAAAAAAATCAAAACATCGTGGAAAATAACAAAAAATAAAAGATGTGGTAATTATCATCCGTTTTATGGAAAAACAGGACCAATGACAGGAAAAACACATTCGGAAGAAACTAGACATAAACAAAGATTATCTCATATAGAATATATAAAAAATAAATATGGAAATAATAAATTTACACCAAATTATAATAAAATAGCGTGTAAATATTTAAATAAATTTGATAATAATCATAAGATTAAAATTTTACATGCTGAAAATGGTGGAGAATTTAAATATAGAGGATTTTTTGCAGATGGGTATATTCCCAACAAAAATATTTGGATAGAATATGATGAATCAAAACATTATTTTGGAGGAATTTTAAGAAAAAAAGAATTAGATAGACAAATAGAAATAGAAAACCATCTTCGATGTAAATTTATTAGAATAAAAGAATGTAAAAATTATAATGAATTTGAATCAATTTTATTAAAATTTATATGAAAATTTCATATCTTATTTGTACACATAACGAAACCGATACACTAATACGTTTATTAAAAAGAATAATAAATTTAAAAAATAATAAAGATGAAATTATTATCTTAGACGATTTTTCTGATAATGAAATTACAAAGAATATATTAAATACTTTTACCGACAATACAAAAAATATTTTTTTACATAAGCACGAATTAAATAAAAATTATTCAACACATAAAAATTATGGAAATAAAGAATGTTCAGGAGATTATATTTTTCAAATTGATGGAGATGAATGTCCACCAGAAAATATTATGGGAGAAAATCTCAATGCTATTATTGAAATAAATCCTGATATAGAATTAATTTATGTTCCTAGAATTAATGATTATAGAGGAGTTACTGAAGAACATTCTAAGCATTGGGGTTGGAGACTAACCCCATCTCCTAGTTATGAAAATCGACCGGTGGTAAATTGGCCAGATTTTCAATCCCGCATCTATAAAAATGTTCCAGATAGAATTAAATGGGATAGAAAACTGCATGAAAAAATAGTAGGTCATAATAAATATAGTTTTCTTCCAGCAGAAGAAGAATATGCTTTATATCATGATAAAACTATTGAAAAACAATTAGAAACCAATTATCGATATAACAAAATGTTTAGCGTTGAAGATAATATGGGTCATAAAGTTACATAAAAATTAAATTATTATGGTTGTAGATGCTGCTATTTCAAACTTAAATGAACATCCATTTGTTAATATAATTGATGTTGGATGTAATGTTGGTACATTTTTAACTTATCTTAAACCAAAATTAAAATCAGAATCTTTTTGGATAGGAATAGATCCTTCTGATTTAGGAGTGAGCAATCTTTATAATATATATCTTAATAAAGCTATATCGGATGTAAAGGAAGATGAAAAAGCTATTTTTACAGAATATAATGATTCTGGATGTAGTTCTTTATTAGATATGAATACTGATATTATTACCCATAATAGAAATGAAATTAATGGAAAATGGTTTATTGATCGTGTTATTGAACAAGTGGTTTGTAAAAAAGAAGTTACAGTTACATCTTTAGAAAAAGTATTAGATAATTTAAGTTTTCGAAATGACAGAGACATTATTCATTATGTAAAAGTGGATACACAAGGCAATGATATAAAAGTAGCGAAAAGTCTTGGGAAATATCTTCCAAATACTATTTTTATTCAATTAGAATCAGTAACTAGTCATGACTCCAAAAATGTATTATATAAAGGACAACAATTATTAGAAAATGATATTGATGATATGAGACTATTAGGATTTACTCTTATTAGTATAGAGGATTATTCAGGATTTGCTAGTCCAGAAGGAGACGTTTTATTTATTAATAATCAATGTTTATAAAATTAATGAAAGATATTTCTATTATAATGGCTTACCACAATAGACGCCCTTCGCTTTTAAACACTCTCAAATCAATTGAAAAATCTAAATGTAGGGATAATATTGAAATTGTTATAACGGATGATGCTAGTGATGATTCTCATAAAATAGATGATATTGTTGAATTATTTCCTAGTTTATCTTTTAAAATAATAAGAATAGAAGGAAAAGATAAATGGTGGAAAAATTGTTGTGTACCATTTAATATAGCAATAAAAGCTTCCGATTCAAGAGTTACAATAATACAAAATCCAGAAAATTATCACGTAACAGATATCATTTCTAATGCTATAGAAAAAATAACAGATAAAGATTATCTTACATATAAAGTATTTGCTTTAGATGAAGAACAATCAAAAAATTTAGATAATACAATAAAAAACACACCATTTGAAAACATACAAAATTTTGGAGTACCTAATGGATGGTACAACCACCCAACATATTATGCATCATATTTACATTTTGTATCTGCAATTTCAACAGACATATTAAAAAATGAATTAGGTGGATTTGATGAAAGATATGCTAAAGGCTGGGGATTTGATGATATTGAATTTGTAATAAGAATAAAGAAAATTCTTAAAATGCATATAATTTCAGATCATTTAGCTTTACATCAGTGGCATCCACAAACTCCAACTTTTGATAAAATGGGTATACCATCAAACGGATATCTCATAGAATCTACAAATTCTGGCGGAGCAAAAGTTAATTATGTTTAAAATATTATTTGTTAATTTATCTACATTTAGAATTTATGATACTCCCGAAAAAAGACCTATACTAGAACCTCTTTGGGCAGAATGTTTAGATTCAATAGTTAATAAATACTTTGAAACGAAAATTATAGACACTAATTATCAATATAATCTTGGAGAAATATTAGAATCATATAAACCAAATTTTGTATTAATTAGTATTACTACTCCACTTGTTAAAGAAGCAAAAGAAGTAATTTCTTTAATTAGAAATTTATCTCCAAATTCTAAAATAATTATTGGAGGTCCCCACGTATCTGCACTAAAAGGAAAGGGATTAGACTTTGACTTTGCTGTTATTGGAGAAGGTGAAGAAGCAATAATGTCTATTCTACGTAAAGAAACTAAAGAAAAAATAATTATTGGTAATCTAATTAAAGATTTAGATTCTCTTCCATACCCAACACGTATTGATAGATCAAATTATTATTTAGACTACATAGATCAAAAAAATAAATCGCAAGTTTTAGCGTCAATTATTTCATCTCGTAGTTGTCCTTGGAATTGTATATACTGTGCGAGTAAAACTACATTTGGAAAAAAATTAAGATTAAGAAGTCCAAAAAATATATTAGATGAATTAGAATATTTAAAAGAAAAACACAATGTAAATTCTTTAATTTTTTTAGATGATTGTTTTACTGCACTCCCAAAAAGAGTAGAAGAATTATGTAATGGGATGATAGATAGAAAATTAAATATGAAGTGGTGGATTGATACTAGATGTGATAGAATCAATAAAGAACTTTTGGAATTAATGAAGAATGCTGGTTGTTCATTTATTGTATTTGGTGTTGAAAGTGGATCTGAAAGTGTATTAAAAAGAATAAAAAAAGATATATCTTTGACTACTATACGAAATGCATTTAAAATAGCACACGAAGTAGGTATTAATACAAAATGTAATATAATGATTGGTCATATAGATGAAACAGAAGAAGAAATATTACAATCCATTCAATTAACTAAAGATCTTGGTTCTACTAAATCAAGTTTTTATAAAGTTATACCTCTTCCTGGAAGTGAATTATATGATATCTGTATAAATCGAGGACTTATAAGTGAAGATATGGATTTTAGCAATTTTGCTTGGTATAAAACGCCTCCCAATATTTGTAAAGTTAGTTCAAAAAGATTAGATGAATTACAAAAATATGCTTATCAAATAAAATAAAATAATGAAAAAAACAATTGTAACAATAACAGGAATACGACCAGATTTTATTAGAATTCACACACTTATTAAAAAATTAGATGTTGGATTTAATCATATATTAATTCATACAGGACAACATTATGATAAAATGTTATCAGATGTATTTTTTACAGATTTAGGAATTCGTCCTCCTGATTATAATTTACATGTAGGTGGTCCTGATAAAGAACATTTTCATGTAATGGCAGAAATATCTGTAAAAATTATAGAATTATTTAGAAAAGAAAATATAAAACCAGATTTAATTTTATTTATTGGAGATTCTAATTCATCAAGTTGTGCCATGGCATTGAAAAAAGAAGGATATACAATTGGTCACATTGAGGCTGGAATGCGTTCACATGATAGACGAATGTTAGAAGAAATTAACCGAACTGTCTGTGATCATTGTTCCGATATCTTTTTTGTTTATCATATAAATTATAAAAATAATTTATTAAAAGAAGGTATTCCTGATCATAAAATTCATGTAGTGGGAAACACAATTACAGAAATTGCTACACCCATTGGAAAAAAACTTTCACAAAAACCAAAAATTAATGACAAAATTATATTAGATATTCATCGACCTGAAAATTTTAAATATAAAGATAGATTAAAAAATATTATAAAATTATCATTAGAATGTGGTAAAAAATATAAAGTTCCAATTAAAATGTTATATTTTCCTAGAACAATGAAAATAATTAATGAATTTGATATTTCATTATCAGGAATAGAATCTATAGGTTTAATGACATATATGGAATATATGCAAGCAACTTATGATAGTTGTTGTGTAATATCTGATTCTGGAACAGGACAAGAAGAACCACCATTTCTCAATACTAAAGTATTAGTTCCAAGAGATTTTACAGAAAGACCTGAATCTGTAGAATCAAATTGTTCTTATATGGTAAATGTTAATCAAACAGATTTTATGTCGGCCTTTAATTGGTTAGACTCTGATATAAAAGTAAATTTAGATTGGCTTGGAGATGGAAAAACATCAGAAAAAATTTATAACATACTTTATGAAAAATTCTAGAATTTTAATAGTTGGAGGAGCTGGTTATATTGGTGGATATCTTACAGATTTATTAATTGATAATCATTATAATATAACAGTATATGATAATTTAATGTATGAAACTAGATTTCTTAAAAAAGTAAATTTCATAAATGGTGATATTCGTGATTATAATAAACTTAAAGATATATTACCCAATTACGATGTAGTAATTTGGTTAGCAGCTATTGTTGGAGATGGTGCGTGTACAATCGATCAACATCTAACTCAACAGATTAATACAGAAACAGTAAAATGGTTAATTCAAAATTTTAAAGGAAAAATAATTTTTACATCCACGTGTTCTGTATATGGAATGAATAGTGATTTATTAGATGAAACTTCCACTCCAAATCCTTTATCTATGTATGCCTCTACAAAATTAGAGGCAGAACAATATATTATAAATAATTATGAAGATTATCTTATATTCCGTCTAGGAACTTTATTCGGAATAGGAGATAATTTTTCAAGAATACGATTGGACCTTGTAACAAACGTGTTAACATATAAGGCAACTATAGGAGAAATGTTAACTGTATTTGGTGGAGAACAGTGGCGACCTTTATTACATGTAAAAGATGTTTCAACGGCAATTTTACACGGATTAAAAAATGATATAAAAGGATTGTATAATTTATCATATAATAACTTTACAATTAGAGATATTGCGGTTACAATAGAAACAATTATTCCAAATACTAAAATTTCATATACAGAATTACCATTTGAAGATATGAGAAATTATAAAGTAAATCATAATAAATTTACTTTAACAGGATGGAATCCATCATTTACTATTAAAGATGGAATTCATGAAATGTATAATATTATTAAATCTGGAAGAATTGTTAATGCGGATGACCCAATTTATCATAACCATTATTATTTGAAATCGATATGGAAGAACAAGTAAAAATTATAAACGGTGGAGTTTCAGTTGATGACAGAGGCTCTTTAAAATTTGTAAATGATTTTAACTTTGAAGGTATAAAACGATTTTATCAAGTACAAAATCATCGTAGAGGATTTATTCGTGCATGGCACGGACATAAAAAAGAAGCCAAATATGTCTATGTTATAAAAGGAACTGCCCTTATAGGTGCAATTCCTTTAAAAACTTTCGATGGACCATTAAAATTTATATTGTCAGATAAATCTCCAAAGATTCTTTATATTCCGTCTGAATATGCCAATGGTGCAATGACTCTTGAAGATGACACAATTATACAGTATTTTTCTACTTCAACATTAGAAGAATCAAAAGGTGATGATATTCGTTTTCCTTATGATAAGTGGAATATTTGGACGGAGGATTTTAGATAAATGAATACTATTATTTTAGGTGCAAATGGAATGTTAGGTAGATATATTGTACAACATTGGAGTAAAAATAATCTTGTTCATACTATAACTAGAAAAGAACTAGATGCAGAAACGGCAAATGAATCTACTATTAAACAATTATTAGAAACTATAAAATATAGTAAAACTACTGTTATTAATTGTATAGGATTAATAAAACCTCAAGTTGATCTATATGGTGTAGAGGCTGCTATTCGTGTTAATTCTTTATTTCCACATAAACTTGCAAATGTATGTCAAGAATTAAAATTAGATTTAGTACACATTACTACAGATTGTGTATTTTCAGGCAGAAAAGGAATGTATACAGAAAAAGATCCACATGATGCATTAGATGTTTATGGAAAAACTAAATCATTAGGAGAACCTTCTAATTGTATGGTTATACGAACATCTATTATAGGAGAAGAAAAAGAAAACAAAAGATCTTTAATAGAATGGATAAAGTCTAGTGCTGGAAAAACAATTAATGGATATACAAATCATCTTTGGAATGGAGTAACTTGTCTTCAACTTGCAAAATCTATAGAAGAAATAACAAAAAATAATCATATCTTTTGTGGTCTTATACACTTATATTCACCAGTGTGTGTTACAAAATATGAATTGGTAGATTTAATTAACAAGGAATATAATTTAAATATTACCATCAATCCAACTACTGCTTCAGAATTATGTGATAGAACTTTAAAAAGTAATTGTGACTCCCTTGTTAAAATTCCAGAATTAAAATATCAAATTAAAGAGATGCGAGAGTTTAAATTATGAAAAATGTATTAGTTACAGGAGCAAATGGATTTATAGGTAAACAACTTGTTGAATCATTATCTTTAAGAAAAGATATAAATCTTAGTGTATTTAACCGTGGTGATGATCTAAATAAAATTATTGATAAAGATTATATATTTCATTTGGCTGGTGTTATAAACCCAAAAAATGAAAGTGAGTATGAAACATCTAATGTAAATCTTACAAAAAATATATGTGATAGATTAGAATCTGTTAATCAAACTCCTTCTATTATATTTTCTTCATCTTATAGAGTTGAAGATAATACTCCATATGGTATTAGCAAAAGAAAATCAGAAATAATAATAGAAAATTGGGCAATTAAAAATAAAGGAAATGGTATTATTTATAGATTGGTGGCCGTATTCGGAAAAAATTGCAAACCAAATCATACTTCAGTTATAGCAACATTTTGTTATAATGTATCCCACGATTTACCATTACGAGTTTCAGATAGATTCAAAGTATTAGAATTTGTTTATATAGATAATGTAATAACTTCTTTAATTAAAATTTTAGATGAAACAGTCAAATCAAAAATGTATAGAAAATCATATCCAATATATAAAATTTCATTAGGAGATCTTGCAAACACTATACAATCATTTAAAAAAATAAAAAATTCTAATTTTCAAGAAAGATTTAATGAATTATTATATGAAATATATATAAGTTATATTAATTACACTATACTATGAAAACTTGTGTTATATATGCTGCTTCTATTTTTGATTCAATGAAATTGAATGTAATTCGAGAGTTCTTTTCTATTTTTAAAGATCATTTCTCGGATGCTGATTTTTATATCGGCATAAATTATGGAACTCTTCCAAATCTTCAAAAAGAAATAGAAAGATATGGATTGAATTGTTATTTTAATTATGTTAAAGAAGAACGAATGTATACCAAAACTGATACATCTGCTTATCAGTCAGCATTACAAATTTTAAAAACTACAGGAAATAAATATGATATTTATTGGTTTGCTCATACAAAAGGTGGTAGTAATCCTAGAGAAGAAATAAGGCGATTATATTTTAATGAAATGTTTTTTCAACGAAAAAATATAGAAAATATGTTTGTTCAATATCCAAAACTTGGCAGTTGGGGTCTTCGAGGTAACTCTATCAGTGCTGCTGGAGTTCAATGGAAAGATTATAATGTAGACAATGTAGTACCTATTTGCAGTAACATTAAAACTCCACCATTCAATTATACTCATGTCAATTGGTCTTATATTGAGACTTTGTATGTTTTAAAAAAAGAACCTGTAGAAGCATATATTGATGCTTGCACAGATGAATACTTTACCACTCCGATGAATCCGTGGTATTTTGAAACTGTTCCTGGATGGATACCATCAAAATGTGGTTATTTTCCATATGTAAAAATTAAAAGAGATTTTTGGGATCGTTGTAATTTAACAGACATAACTAAAGAGTGGATTATAGAAAATAATTTACCTTTGGATTCATATTTAAATTCATGATATTTACATCTACAGAACATATGGGAGATTTTGTATTACTATGGCCTATAGCCTCGTGGTATTACAAAAATAAACAGGAAAAAATTCATTTTGTTATTACAAAAAATTATCATCTCTGTGAAAAAATAGTACCATTACTTGAATATCAACCGTTTACAGAAAAAGTAAGTTTAGTTGATGTTAGTGTTGGTGAACATATATTTAATCCAAAAAAATTTGATATTAATGGAAATTATATTAATTTCGGTCATTTTCGTCCCGCTGACGGTCATCTTGGAAAGTGGATGCCATATTATCATGCCGATCCTAATAATTTAGGAGTTGATTTGGATTATAAAATCATTTATCCAGAAATGGATGTTCCTAAATACGATGTGGTGTGGATAGAAACCACTCCTCATAGAGTACTATATAACTCACTAAGTAAAATGGTTCCAACTGGAAGTTATGAATTAAATCATAATGATCCGATTATAAAAAATATAAATTTGGCCATGAAAGCAAACGAAGTATGGTCAACTTGTGCGGGATTTGGTGTTTTAATGGAATTGGTCGGAAAATCTCAAACTTTTGTTATTGGCGAAAAAGATCCTGGAATTCATAATATACGATCAAATGTTTATCCAGATCATCCAATTCAACATAAATGGATATTTGTACCAATGGATATTTGTTTAAGGTCAATAATCTAAAAAAGAGATTTCATATGAAAGCAGTTATACTTGAAAAAATAAATGAACCGTTGATAGTAGAAGAAATTAAATTAACACCACTTAATGTAGGACAAGTTTTAGTTAAAAATATAGTCAGTGGTCTTTGTGGTTCACAATTGTTAGAAATTGGAGGATATAAAGGAAATACTAAATTTGTTCCACATCTATTAGGACATGAAGGGTGTGGCATAGTTCAAGAAACGGGACTTGGAGTGACCAGAGTAAAACCAGGAAATAAAGTGGTTCTACATTGGATGAAAACAGAAGGAATTGAATCACCATTTCCAAATTACAAATATAAAGAAAAAATGATAACAAGTGGTAAAGTGACTACTTTAAGCGAATATTCAATTGTATCTGAAAATCGAATGACTGTTGTTCCAGATGATACTGATCCAGAATTATGTGCTTTATTAGGTTGTAGTTTAACTACAGCATTAGGAACTATTAACAATGAAGCTAATGTTAAACTCGGAGAAAGTGTAATGATCATAGGATGTGGAGGTGTAGGAACTAATTTAATTCAAGGAGCTAGACTAGTAGGTGCATTTCCAATTATAGCTTGCGATGAACACGAAAATAAAGCCACATTATGTATTAAAGATTTAGGTGCCGATGTATTTATAAATCCCAAAAAATCAATATCTGCGGATGCAATAAATGCATTATGTCCAAAAGGAATAGATATAATTATTGATACCACGGGTGATTCTGATATAATAAGTGTCAGTCTTCAATTTCTTGCCGATAACGGACGATATATTATGATTGGTCATCCATCACCAGATAGAAAAGTGTATATAGATGGACATAGTTTTTTTGGAATGAAAGGAAGAACATTAAAAACTACCGTTGGTGGTAAAACCAATCCAGCAGAAGATATTCCAAGATATGTTAAACTTCATAAAGCGGGTTTATTAAAAATTAATAATATCATTACTCACCATTATAATATAGATAATATTAATGAAGCTGTAAATACATTAAAAGAAGGTAATTGTGGTAGGATTATTATAAATTTATGACCGTAAACTTCATCAAACTATATGAAAGATGGAGATTTGACCCATACTCTGATCCTCCACTTGGTATGTTACATGTTATTGCTACAGTAAGAGATTCAGGATACGATATAGTCTTCACTGATATGGCCTATGAAACAAATATTACCAAATCTGATGTATATGCTATGTCAGTTTGCACTTTGGATTATCCAGAGGCAATGAAAATAGCTAAAATAATAAAAGAAAAATACAATAAACCAATCATTATTGGAGGGCCACATTTTGATGCAATTAGTGAATCAGAATGGAAGAAAGAACTTCCTAATTTACCAATTGATATAATTTGTAGGGGTGAAGGAGAAATAACTGCCTTAGAAGCATTAAATTTTATAAAATCTGGAAAACTTGAAAAAACTATTATTACTCAAAAACCTCCACTATTAAATTTAGATGATCTTCCTCTTCCTGCCATTGATGTTTTAGATAAATTAAAGTATTTTAAACCCGGAAAAGCATTTAAAGATGGTAATACATTTAATAAAGGAAACTCGGCCACAATGATGACTAGTAGAGGATGTCCATATCTATGTAGTTTTTGTGCCTCTCCACTTCTTCATCATAATAGATTAAGATATAGAAGTGTAGATCATGTTAAAAAAGAATTGATGATTCTAAAGAATGATTATAATGTATCAGAAATTAGATTTCAAGATGATTGTTTTACAATAAATGAAAAAAGATTTATAGAAATTAGTAATTTATTAAGAGAAGAAAAAATTAATTATCGTTGTTCTATGCGTGTTGATCAAGTAGATGATCTTACTTTAAAAAGACTATGGGATAGTGGATGTAGAGAAATAGGATTTGGTATAGAATCAGCTGAAGATTACATTTTAAAGTTACTATACAAAAAGACAAGTGTAGAATTGAATAAATTTGCTTTAAGAAAAACTAAAGAGTTTGGTTTTTTTGTAAGAGCATTTATGATGACAGGATTACCTGGAGAAACAAAAGATTCAGCTAACGTTATGATTAAGTTTCTAGAAGAATCCAATCCTGATGTTGTAACTCTTACGTCATTCATGCCTTTACCTGGTTCTGATATTTATATTCATCCAAAAAAATATGGAGTTACAATTTTAGATACAAATTGGGAACACTATGATATTTCTTTAAAATGGCAATCACATGTTCCTTTTGTTCATAAAATTTCCACAGCAACGCCTGAAGAAATGGAAACAAACAGAGAAATTCTTAAAAATTATATTTTTAACAAAAAGAAAAGCAATATCTCAGCATATAATAAAGAATATACACCAAACTATGAATAAACAAGATTTAATTAATTTTGAAAAAAGAATAGTAGAATTATACAAAAATTGTAAACTTCCATTTCTATTTCATTTATCTGGTGGTAATGAAGATCAATTAATTGAAATATTTAAAGAAATAAAAGAAGATGATTATGTTTTATCGAATCATAGAAACCACTATCATGCACTCTTACATGGTATTCCACCAAAAGAATTAGAAGAAAAAATTCTTAACGGGAAAAGCATGTTTGTTTACGACAGAAAACGAAATTTTTTTACTTCTGCTATTATTGGAGGAACTCCGTCAATAGCTGTTGGAATAGCTTGGGCGTTAAAACGCAAAGGTTCAACACAAAAAGTGTGGTGTTTTGTGGGGGATGGAACAGAAGATACAGGACATTTATTTGAATCTGCAAGATATGTGGATGGATGGGAGTTACCATGTACTTTTATTGTTGAAGATAATAATAGATCCGTTCTCACTACAAAACAAGAACGTTGGGGGAAATCAAATCTTCCGACGTTCCCTTCTTGTGTAAGACGATATTCATATGATATTACTTGGCCACACTGTCGATGCGATGATATGATAGATCTTAAAAAAATGGTTGTAAAATCCGATGAAGAATATTTTCCACAACTGAAAAATGAAGAATTGGTAACATCCGATTATTCAAACACAACATTAAAATTTAAAGAAGCTATAGAAGAATCCATGAAAAAAATTGCTGAACACAATGCAATTTTTATCGGTTATAACGTAAGAAGTGATAAAGGTAATGCTGCTGGAACTTTATCAAAAGTTAATGATAATCAAAAACTGGAAACTCCTATAGCTGAAAATCTTATGACTGGTCTTGGAATAGGAATGTCATTTGAAGAATTTAAACCTGTAGTTTATTTTGAAAGACATGATTTTATGCTTGTAGCAGCAGATGCTATTGGGAATCACATCAATCATATTGAACGATTGTCTCAGGGAGAGTTTAAAGTTCCGGTTATTATTCGTGCTATAACAGCAAATACCATTCATCCATTTTATTCCGGTCCAACACATTCTCAAGATTTTACATCTGTATTTAAAGAATTGGTAGATTTTCCAATTTATGTTCCAGAAACAGCGGAGGAAGTTTTAAAATATTACGATCTAGCTATAAAATCAAATAGACCATCTATGACAATTGAAAAAAAGAATTTATTATAATATGAAAAAATTAAATTTAAAAAATATAGAACCTAACCTGTTAGGAGCTTCAAAAGAGGGTAAAGATTCTCTAATCGAACACGTTTTTGATTGTATTGGTACAACTAACAAATTTTGCGTAGAATTTGGTGGTCACGATGGATTCAGTGCATCTACAATACTTCACCTTACAAGAGATTTAGGATGGACTGGATGTATGTTTGAAAAAGAGGCATCAAATCCTCATTTTAACATGTATCAAGAATTTTTAACTAAAGAAAACATATGTAGTATATTTAAATCTCATAATATTCCTGAAAAAATGGATTTTTTATCTGTAGATGTTGATGGAAATGATTTTTGGCTTTTATCATCACTTTTAAAAGAATTTAAACCGAGATTTATTGTAGTAGAAGCAAATGTAAGATTTGGAACTCACGATAGATGGATGATTCGTTACGATCCCAATTTTGCATATTTTAACACAAATCATGGCAAAGGATGGTATGGAACAAGTCCAAAAATAATGAAAGAATTGGGAGAAAAGTTTGGATATACAACAATATTGGTTTTATGTGATGATGTATTTATGGTTCGTAAAGAAGAATTACATCCAGATGATATTAATATACTATGGGAAGAAATATATCCATATCTAAATGGTAGACCTGAACTGTATGAATCACATCAAGATCCTGTAAAAAATGAATCAATTTGGATGAACTTGGGTATAGATTCTATTCCAGAATAAAAATAATATGAATATAAAAATATTTGCTGACGGATCAGATAAAAAAGAAATTTTTAATCTCTATGAAAATAATCATTTAGTAGTTGGATTTACAACAAATCCCAGTTTGATGAAAAAAGCTGGAGTAACTAACTATATATCATTTATTAAAGAGGTCACAGATAAAATTAAAGATCTTCCAATTTCCTTTGAAGTATTTGCTGATGATTATAATGAAATGATATATCAAAGTCAAAAAATAGCAGGATTTGGTAAAAATATATATGTAAAAATTCCTATCACAAATACAAAAGGCATTTCAAGTAATAAAGTTATTGAATCACTTATTAAAAAAAATATAAAAGTAAATGTGACCGCAGTTTTTACAACCGATCAAATTTATAGTTTAAAAGATATTTTACCAAATAATAAATCTAATATAGTATCCATTTTTGCTGGAAGAATTTCTGATACAGGTGTTGATCCCATACCATATATTACTTATGGATTACATACTTTAAAAGATCAATGTGAAATTTTATGGGCTAGTACTCGACACGTTTATAATATTTACGAAGCAGATAAAGTTAGATGTGATATTATCACGGTTACTCCTGATCAAATTAAAAAACTTTCTTTAAAAGACAAAAATTTAACCCAATATTCGTTAGAGACAATTCAAATGTTTTATGACGATGCGGCATCATCTGGTCTACAATTATAATTACTATATATCACTATGAAAATTGTTAGTTTTAACTATTCAGATACACATTATCCAACTAATTTAATTGATGTTAAAAATAGAAACGTTTTAGATTTAGGTTGTGGATTATTTGGTTATGTAGAAAAAGATCCCAACATATCCACTTCTGAATGGTGGTATAATCATGGTGCCAAACAAGTGATAGGACTTGATATTGAAACTCGTGATATTGAAGTACTTAAACAAAGAATACCACAAGGATTATTCTTTACTGAAGCGGTTTCTTCACCTGAACAAATCAAAAATCTTATAACCAAATATAATATTGATGTAATTAAATGTGATATAGAGGGATATGAAAACAATTTGCTTAATTTGTCTGACGAAGATTTTAGTCAGATAAAAGAATATTATATTGAGACGCATGATTTTGGAATACAAAATCCAGCAGATTTGATTTTATATAACGGATTTATAAATAAATTAAATCGATGTGGTTATATTATAAAAGAAGTTTATGAATACCGTCATGGTTTACATGGCAGATCCGATAAAAAATATGATGAATGGGGCATTAGATTAATATTTGCTTATAAGAAAAAACTAAAATTATTAATTTCACTTGCTACATATGGAGATAAAAATTTTAAATATCTTAATTCTGTAATAGATGAATATAAATCATATAAAAATTATGATATAACTATAAATGTTCATGGTACTATTCCTTTACCAAGAATTTCTTTACCTGAAAATGATATTAATTTTATTAATCATGTCAACCCAGCAAATACTGTATTTTTTCATAGAGAAGAATTTGTAAATGAAAAAGATAATTATGATTTATTTTTATTTTCTGAAGATGACATTCTTATAAAAGAAGAAGCAATTGATACATATATAAAATATGATAAATTATTACCTATTAATTATTGTTTGGGATTTGTTAGATATGAAAAATATACTGATGATGAAGATTTTCACTTTATAGATTTATGGCCATCTGTTCACACATATATAACATCCAAATCAATATGTATAGAGGGAAATTGGTATTTTTCATTCCTTAATGTACATCAATCTTGTTGGATATTAAATAAAGATAAATTAAAATACTCTATAAATAATTCAGAATTTGCAACTAATAATAATTTAGAGTTAAAAACAGGTCTTGAATCAGCAGCTAGTGGAATTTATTCTGGTTGGTCACACGGATCAAAAGGAGTTATTAATAAAGTATATACAAAAAATATTGATGATTTAAAAAAATGTTTAATACATCATATGCCAAATAGGCATCTTAATGGAGAATATCCACACAAAAAACCATATATAAATGGTTTTTCAACAATCGATTCTTTAATAAAAGACATATTATGATGTTACATGGAAAATCAGGGTGCAACCTTGAAATAATAAATAAAAATTTCGATTTTTTCCTCAAAAAATTCTCTAGAGATATAAAAGGAAATAATCGACTTATTATACAAGCTAATAAACAAATAGAATTCTATAAACAGGACGCACATCCATTTGTTAAAACTCCTGAAATAACTAACGTTTATGATGGTACGTCAACTGAATTAGCTTTTATAGAAATGAGATATATATTTGGTAAAAATGCTACAGTTTTTTTAAGGGAATCTAATATATCAATTATTAATAAATTCATTGAAAATATACTATTTTATTTAAATTATATTTTTAAAAATATAAAAGTTGGAAAAATAAATGGAATTATCAAAAAAGTAGAACAAATAGAATGTCTAAATTTCCCTCAAAAAGAAAGAATAATGAAAATATTAAAAAATCTTCCAAAAGAAGATTTACCTACAGGTCAATGTCATGGTGATTTTACAATGGCTAATATGGTATTTACTGACTCTACAATATATGCTTTAGATTTTTTAAATACTTATATTGATTCTCCTCTTCTTGATTTATTATCAATAAGACAAGATACACATCATTTATGGTCTTGTTTTTTGTCTCAAAACTATTCGTGTAGATTGGTTGAAACTTTAAAATATATTGACGAAACAATAAAAGAGAAGTATTATTCAATGATAAAAAATGAATGGTATAGATATTTTTCTCTTATGAATTATGTTCGAATGTATCCATTTAATACAGAAAAACACGCAACTGAATTTATTAGTAACTGTATATTAGAATATTTATGACATTAATAATACCAATGGCAGGAAAATCATCCCGTTATCCAAATATGAGACCAAAGTGGATGTTGGCACATCCCAATGGAAAATTTATGGCAATACAATGTATTTCTGGATTAAATAAAACTAACATTCAAAAAATTGTATTTGTTTATTTAAAAGAACACGAAGAAAAATATCAATTTGAAAAAGGATTTATTAATGAATTAGATAAACTAGGAATTACTAATTACATAATGTGTCCTTTAGATAAATCAACAAAGGATGTAACAGAAACAGTATTACAAGCAATTAATCTTTTAAATATTAAAGGTCCGATATTCATTAAAGATTCTGATTCATTTTTTTCTTGTAATAATTTATTTGGCGGAAATTTCGTAATTTATTCTAAACTTCAAAATACTAGATGTAGAAGACCAGCATCTAGTAGTTATATTGTTTTGAATGAAAACAATATAGTAACTAATGTGGTTGAAAAACAAATTATTAGTCAGAACATATGTGTAGGTGGTTATTTATTTGAAGATGCAGATAGTTTTGTTGAAATAGCAACCAGTCTAAAATCAGATACAGAAAGATACATTAGTGATATTATATATTTTAGTATTCTTCATAAAAAAGCTATTTTCAGAGGTATAGAAGTCACAGATGTTGAAGATTGGGGTACACTAGATGATTGGATGGAATATCAAAAGAGATTTGCTACATTATTTATAGATATTGATGGAGTTATAGTAGAACATTCTTCTACACATTTTCCACCATATATAGGTCAATCAAATCCATTACAAAAAAATATAGATTATTTAAAATCTTTATCATCAGATGAAATTGAATTTATTTTTACAACATCAAGAAATGAATTATATAGAAAAATTACAGAAGATCAATTAAAAAATTTAGGATTGCCATTTAAGACTTTACTTATGGGATTAAATCATAGTAAAAGAATTATTATTAATGATTTTAGTTCGACCAATCCATATCGAAGTTGTGATGCTATAAATATACAGCGAAATCAAAATAATTTATCAGAATTATTAAAAGGAATAATAACATAATGAAAGATATATCAATATTCATAGTAAACTTTAATCGGTTTTTACCAGTAAAAATGCTAGTCGAGGCCTTTTTAAAAAGAAATTATAAAAATATTATCATTCTTGATAATGCTTCAATATATCCTCAACTCATAGAGTGGTATAAAACATGTGGAGTAAAAGTTCATCATATAGGATCTAATCAAGGTCCATATATTCTTGATAAACTTCCTGAATATTATCCTATAACTAAAACTCAACATTACGTTTATACCGATGCAGATTGTGTTCCTATTGAGGAAGCTCCTGAAAATTTCTTAGATGATATTGTAGAATTAAGTAAAGAATATAAAATACCAAAAATTGGTTTTGGTTTAAAAATTGATGACATTCCAGATTGTAATAAACATAAACAACAAGTCATAATGCACGAATCTGTTTTTTGGAAAAAAGATACTATACAAAACAAAAAATGTACTCTTTATAGAGCTCCTATAGATAGTTCATTTGCCATAAATTCTCCTGGAATAATTTGTAGATTAAATGATGAAGATTTTCGTTCTGGATTTCCTTATATGGCAAGGCACATCCCTTGGTATTATGACAGTGATAATCTTCCAGAAGATGAAATACTTTTAAAAAAACATATGATTAAAGGACTTACTCATTGGTCCTCATTATAATAAAACGAAAGAATAATTAATGCAAAATAAAAACATACTATTAATTGGAGGAACCGGAGCAGTAGGTCAAGAAATTATTAAATTCTATAGTTCTAATAATAATATTTTAATTTTAAGTAGAGATGAACATAAACAATCGAAATTAGCTAAAAATGTAAATGAAAATGTATCTTTTTCTATAGGAGATATCAAAGATGAAAATAGTTTATCAAATTCCATATCAGATTTTAAACCTGAAATTATAATCAATGTTGCAGCTCTTAAACACGTGCAAATATGTGAATCGAATCCTATCGAATCAATAGAAGTAAATATATTGGGAAATCGAAATTTATTGAATGCAATTAAAAAATGTAATCACAATGTTAAATGTGTTATATTTACATCAACAGATAAAGCTTGCAATCCTGTAAGTGTATATGGAATGTGCAAATCAATATCTGAGAAATTATATATTGAAAATAGTAAACACCAGAATAAAACTAAAATATGTATAGTAAGATTTGGTAATATTTTAAACTCCACTGGTTCAGCTATTCCATTTTTTAAGAAACTTTTGCGCGAAGGATCGAAATCTATTCCAATTACTGATGAAAAAATGACTAGATTTTTTATAAGTTTGAAGAAAACAGTAGAGATAATAGATCGAGTATATGAACATCCAAATTCCAACGGAAAAATAATTATTCCCAAATTAAAGTCTATGACTATAGTAAATTTAGCTAAAGCTTTAATAAAACATTATACCGGAGATGAAAATTCGGTAAAACTTGAAATAATAGGAACAAGAGGTGGGGAAAGAATTCAAGAAGACCTTATTTCTAGTGAAGAATGGATGAAAACAGAAGAAGAACAAGACATCTATCTTATAGGAAATAAAATTATAAAAAATGAATGTAAATCATTCAATACAATAGATCATATAATGTCAAAAGATGATGTATATGATTTTTTAAAGGATAATGACGTTTTTAATTAAAAATAGGATGAAAATACTTTTTATATCTAAATTTGATCTTCCCGATTTTCAATGTGATATGATTTTTCACGGATTGCGTTCTTTATTTGGATCAGACGTAGTAGATTGTAATGAGGCTTGGTATATGTATGACGATTTTAGAAAATATTGGGCTGATAGAGTTCCAAGTAGAGGAATGGAATATGGAAGAGGATTTACACTATATGGTAAACTTCCAAAATTAAATATAGATCGAACTGATATAGAATCTAAAATTAAAAATCATTATTTTGATAAAATTATATATGGTTCTATTTGGCGATATCAAAATTATATTACAGATGTTCACAATCATTATAATAAATCTGATGTTATTTTAATTGATGGTGAGGATGTTCCAGAACATAAAAATAATATATATGGTTCTATAGGAAAGTATTTTAAACGAGAAGTATGGAATTTAGACAGTGAAATAATTCCTCTTGATTTCTGTATTCCAAAAGAACTTATAGTTTCAACCGTTCCTACTAAAACACAAGATTGGGCAACGGTTATACCTGGTCAGAAAGAAACGTATATTTTCACAGATGAAAATCTTTATTTTAAAGATTATCAGAAATCATATTTTGCTTTAACAACTGAAAAATGTGGATGGACCACTCTTAGACATTGTGAAATATTAATGAATGGATGTATTCCTTATTTTCCATATTTAGAAAATTGTCCAGAATGGACATTGACAGGATTTCCAAAGAAATTAATATTAGAAACTAATAAAAAAATACAAAATGAAGAAAATATATTGTCCTTTTATGAAGAATATGTTACCTTATTACTGGAACATACGAAAAAATATTTAACAACCGAAATAATGGTGAAGAAAATTTTATGAAAAATTTAGTATGTATGGTTAATTTTACAAAACTAGGCCAAATTGAACAACCGTTTGTTACAAATACATCTCAAGTTTGGAAAAAATGGTGTGACAAAAGAGAAATTGATTTTTTAATGTGGGAAACCCCATTATATGATACCACTGAAGTAGTTCCCATTGTTCAAGCATATTATTTGCCAGAATTACTAAAAACAAACAATCTTGATTATGACCAAATTGCTTGTATTAATTATGATACATTTCCCATGCCTTGGTGTCCTAACTTTTTTGATATGACAGATGGAAAATTTGCTGCCGCATTAGATACAGGAGAACCTCATCAATTAAATAGATCTATAAGAATGGTAAGAGAAAATTGGTTTCCGGAGGTTAAAAATGTATCATGGTCAAATTATATTAATGCAGGATTTATTGTTTATAATAAAAGTCATATAAATACATTAAAGGAAATCATTGATTTTTATGAAAAATTCTGTAAACCTAAAACCAGTGATGGAAGTTGGTGTAAAATAAATAAATGTAGCGATTTTGGCGATGATCAGACTATATTAAATTTTGTATTGAGAAAAAATAATCATGAAATAACTTACTTACCAAGAAGTTTTAATGTAATGGATCATTTTATGAGACTTATATTTTTTCACGGAGAAGATTCAGCAGGAAGATTTATAGATAATTTAAAAACCATTAAAGATTGTGTGGATTTATTTCATTTTACAGGTGATAATACTGTAAGAAATCAATTAACAACATATTTATTTAATGTTTTTTATAATCAATATTAATATGTTTTAACAATCACCAATTAAAACTTTTTATATGAACGAATTAATTCTATATTGTAAATCTTATAATAAAGATGTACAACGAGCAAAAATTTTACTAAATTCTATAGATGAATTTAATAAAGATCGTATTCCATTTTATATTTCTGTACCAACAGAAGATGTTCAACTTTTTAAAAATATTTTAGGCAATCCAATAGGTAATATTGAAACCCTTGGAAGGTATGAGAGATATAAATTAATTACTGATGAAGAAATTATAGGAGAAAAATTGGTTCAAGATTGGAAAACACAACAAATTATTAAATCAAGTTTTTGGAAATTGGGATTATCATTTAATAATTTAATGATAGATAGTGATAGTTATTTTATTAAACCATTCTATATAAAAGATTTTATTGTTGATGAAGAAAATCATATTCCATATACCGTTATGCACGAACAAAAGGATTTATTTTCTTGGACATCTAAAAATGTAGATATATTAGGATTCGATCCACAAAAGTCATTTGTAGAAACTAGAACCCCCATTATGGAAATATTCGACCGAAAAGGAAAAATATTTGATGGAGGACCAGGGCCAATGATATTTTGTGCGAAAGTCTGGAAATCATTAGAAGATGAATATTTAAAACCAAATGGATTAACATTTCAAAATTTAATAGAAACTATGCCGAGTGAATTTTCTTGGTACCTCGAATGGATATTATCCAAAAAAATCAGAGATGAAGAAATTATTCCTTTATGGCCGATTGAACCAATTTTTAAATTTTTTCATTATAAAGAAGAATATTTAGATTTTAAACAACAAGGATATACTTTGGGTCATTGGTCTAAAAATTATTTTGGAATAACTATGCAATCAAGTAGTGGTCTACCGTTAGTATATTAATATGTTAGATAGATTTAATCCACAACTTAAATTAGTATCCGATGAAAAATTTAATAAATTTCTTCGTGGAGAAAAGGTATATCCAATAAACATAGAAATAAGTCCTAGTCATACATGTAATGCTAAATGTCCTTGGTGTTTTTATGCTGGCACCCACATTAAGAAAAATGTCGGAATGATGAATACCGAAATTCTCAAAGAATGTTTAAATGATTTAAAAGAACTAGATGTAAAAGCAATTACTTGGACTGGTGGAGGAGAACCTACTATACATCCAAATTTTTCTGAATTAATAGAACTAGCCAGTCAACTTGAATTTAAACAAGGTCTTTTTACAAATGCTTTAGCTAAACCAATTTATAATCCACTTTTATTTGAGTGGATTCGTGTAAGTAATACAGATAGAGAATGGCCTATAGAAAATATTAAACTTCTTAGAAAAAATACTAAATCTTTAGGTATGGCATACAATTATGCTGGAGATGATGATGCCGTAAAAGAATCTTTAAAAATCGGCAAAGAAATTAAAGTTGATTATGTGCAAATTAGACAAGCACTCAATCTTCGAGGACTAATAACTGATAGACATCCGCCTGATATTAAAGATCCTATTTTATTCATAACTAAATATAAATTTGACGATAGTAATAATCCTCATGGTTATTCAAAATGTTATGGATATCATTTTGTTCCTTTTATTTGGTATAATGGTAATATTGATGTTTGTGGTTATATGAACAAATGTGGAGTACCATATACTATTGGCAATTTACATGTCAAACGTATAAAACAAATATTAGATGATGTTCCACGTTCTGTTCCAGTTGTTGGTAATTGTCAAGTTTGTTGTAAAAATCACCTTATTAATAAAATAATTAATGAAGCATTAGAACTTAAAGATAAAGAGTTTGTATGAGTGATAGTCTTATCACATTTTGTATAGATTATTATAACAATTAATATTAATATAATTACAAAAAATTTTTAGGAACCAACAAAAATGAGCAAGTTATTTAAAATATTATTTCTATATCCTAATGGAACTTTAATAGGATTTGCTTCAAGCAATTTTGCTTTATTATCCGGTTATTTAAAAAGAGATGGATTTAATAATATTAAATTATTTGATTGTACGTTATATCGATCTCCAGATTATAAAGGAGAACAACAGGACGATTTAAGAGCAAGTTTGGGTCAAGTAAAAAAAACAAATTATACAGATTATGTTCATTTAAAAGATGGAGATGTTTATGAAGAATTTATTAAAATTATAGATGAATATAAACCTGATCTTATTGCTGCTACTTTAGTTGATAGTACTATCCAATACTGTTTAACATTTTTAGAAAAGATTAAAGATAGAAAAATACCTGTGATAACAGGAGGAGTTGGTTCCACTTTTCTCTATAAAAAAATTCTTAACACAAAATTAGTCAATTATATTTGTATTGGAGAAGGAGAAGAAACTCTGGTTGAACTATGTAACAAATTATATAATGGAAAAGATTGTAGTAATATTCAAAACATATATCTTCTTGATAAAGATGGAACAATTAAGAAAAATTCATTAAGACCATTGGTTAATTTAAATGATGCACCTATTCCTGATTTTTCAATTTATAATGATGATAGATTCTATAAAGCATTTCGTGGAAAAGTAATTAGAACAATGCAAATTGATAGTGATAGAGGATGTCCCTATGTTTGCACTTACTGTGCATCTCCAGCTATGCGGTCAACATACAAAGAAGCTGGTTGTAAAAACTATTTTCGAATCAAATCTTGGAATAAATTATTTTCAGATTTAAAAGTTCTAATTAAAATTTACAAAATGAATTTTATCTGGTTTACTTCTGAAACATTCTTCACTATGAGTGATGAAAAATTTAAAGAATTTGCTGATAGATATAAAAATGAAATTAATCTTCCTTTTTATGTTCAAACAAGATTAGATACTCTTACAGATATTAAAGTAAAACTTCTAGCTGAAATGGGATGTGAAAATGTAGGAGTTGGATTGGAACATGGTTCAGAAGAAATAAGAAATAATCTATTGAACCGAAGAATGAAAAATGAAGTAATATTAGAATCAGTCAAATTACTAAATAAATATAATATTTACTGTTCTTTTAATAACATGATAGGATTACCTGATGAAACTAGAGAAAATATATTTGAAACCATTGAACTTAATAGACAAATTTCACAAATATTAAATGGACATCATGGAATAAATGTTTATACATTTGCTCCTTTTTCAGGAACAAAGTTAATGGATATATGTCTTGAAAAAAAATATATTAAAGAAGAAGAATATAATCCACATCAATTATCACAATTCATACAAAGTACGTTAAATATGCCATCTATCAGTAAAGATGAAATTTGGGGATTGGAAAAAACTTTACCTCTTTACATTCTACTTCCAAAGTTGTATTATCCAGATATCAAAATAGCGGAGAAAAATGATAATGAAGGAAAAATGATGTTTGAAAAACTAATAAATATAAAAAATAAAATGTATCAATAATATTTTGTAAAAATAATCATTATTTATGAATAACTTTCCATTGACTTTTTGTGTGTCTACGGCAAATAATATAAACTATTTAAAGTTATGTATTTATTCAGTTAGAACTTACTCCAATTGGAATAATGCTCCTTTTATAGTATTTGCAGAAAATTGTTCCGATGGTACTGATTCCTGGCTCAAAGAAAATAAAGAAAAATATAATCTTACAACAATTATTGAACACAACCCGGAAGAAAAAGTATTTGGAATCGGAGGGGGGATGAACAGAACGGCTGAACTAGTACAAACAGAATACATAATGTTTTTACATGCAGATATGTTTATTTCTCAGGATTGGGATCTGGCTGCTCTTCAAGTATTTGATAAATATCCAAATATTCCTATGTGGGTATTCAGTCAAAGATTTCAACCCAATCTGTGGAAAGAAAATTCAAGACCAGGAACTTTAGTTTTTGATCTTGATACTTTTGGATATACTTATAAAGATTTTAATGAATCATATTTCATTGATTACGCTAAAGAATTTTCTAGGATGAATCCGAATATTGAATATGAAAAAGGAGAAGGAGTTAGCGGCCTTATCCGGAAAAAAGATTTTTGTGATATTCTTGGAGGGAATGATTATGAACGGTATCGACCAAGTTTTTGGGAAGATGCGGATATTTTTTTAAGAGCACAATTAGCTAATTTCAAATTTGTTGTCACCAGTAATTCTATATTGTGGCATTTTGGTAGTCGTTCACAGACGAGTAATTTTCCAGATGACAACAATCTTGTAAAATCAAATTCAGCTAAGTTTTATGAACAAAGAAGTGGGCAGAAGTTTTTTGAAAAATGGGGTTTTTGGCCATCTCATAATGAATATGGCTTTGTAACATTTCCTCCTAATATAGATAAAAATTCTTTAAAACACCTAATTAAAATTATATGAGTATCTTAATATCCACTTTAAATCATAATCTTCCTGAATTAACGGATAATTTGATTAATCAAATTAAAAATTCTTTATATAAAGATTTTGAAATAATGGTTGTAGATAATGGTTCAACAGAAAAAAAAGCAATCAATACTACTCATCTATTAGAAAATAATATATTTTTCGGCGGCGGTGTTAATTCTATATTAAACTATTTTTTAAATGAAACATCTCATAATTGGTTATACATATTAAATAATGATTTAATTTTCCACGGATATAATTTTCTCGAAATTTCTTTATCTGGAGCAAAAAATTTAGATTTATATTCACCATCGATGATAAATGCTTCTATAGAACAATGTAGATGGAAGCAAATGTTAAATTGGGGTACAAAAAATATAAGAAATAATATTAGATGGATTGATTTTCAATGCCCATTATTAAGTAGAAGATTATGTGAAAAATTAAATAAATATGATGATTCACTAATTTATGGATGGGGACTAGATTTTTATACAGGAATAATATGTAAAGAAAATAATTTTAATATAGGTATTGATGACCAAAATACAATATGTCATTTAAATTCTCAAACATTTAAACAAAATAAAATTGAAATTCCAATTGAACAATATTGCCAATTAGCTGAACAAGGAATGTATGAATTTTTCCAAAAAATCAACAAAATGAATGAATTTATAGAAATGAGAAAATGGGCAGAAAATTATAAAATATGAGTGATATGAATTTAAATAGAATTCCATTTAC
>Ga0315284_10001207_pt1 | contig 36647 bp, 36 predicted proteins | sample YL17G09_16_MG_FD_203696 | JGI IMG/M metagenome (GOLD analysis project Ga0315284, IMG submission 203696) | Sediment microbial communities from Yellowstone Lake, YNP, Wyoming, USA - YL17G09_16 | ecosystem: Environmental > Aquatic > Freshwater > Lake > Sediment | place: USA: Wyoming | collected...
TCGGCCCTCCGCCCTCCGCCCTCCGCCCTCCGCCCTCTGCCCTCCGCCCTCTGCCCTCCGCCCTCCGCCCTCCGCCCTCCGCCCTCCGCCCTCTGCCCTCTGCCCTCCGCCCTCCGCCCTCTGCCCTCCCCACTCCCCACTCCGCACTTCCCCCTACGGCGGACAGCACGCGCATACCGAGCGAAACAAGCTGGTACTCAGATACCGCTCTCCCCGGTCCGGCAGAATCACCACGATTGTTCCGTGCTCCATCTGGTGCGCAAGCTTGATGGCGCCACAGACAGCCGCGCCGCTGGACATGCCCACGAACAGCCCTTCGTGACGGGCGAGCCTTCGCGCCATGTCAAATGCCTCTTCGTCGTTGATGGTGATGCGTTCGTCCAGAGCTTCGGGCCTGAAGATAGCCGGCACAATCGCCTCTTTCATGTTCTTGAGGCCCTGGATGGCATGGCCAACCGGCGGCTCCACCCCGACAATTTTGACTGATGGCTTCTTCTCTTTGAGAAAGCGACCCGTGCCCATGAGCGTTCCGGTGGTACCCATGCCCGCCACAAAGGCATCGATCTCACCGTGGGTTTGAGCAAGGATTTCCGGTCCGGTTGTCTCGTAGTGCGAAAGGCAGTTGGCCTCGTTGGTGAACTGGTCGGGCATGCAGTAGGTATCGGGCGCCTCTGCCAGAATCTGGCGCGCCTTGGTGATGGCGCCGTCGGTACCTTGACCCGAGGGAGACAGAATCACGGTTGCGCCAAAGGCCTCCAGTATGCGTCGGCGCTCAAGACTCACACACTCGGGCATCACCAGTGTTACGCGGTAGCCGCGAGCCGCGCCGATCATGGCAACCGCAATGCCCGTGTTGCCGGACGTTGGTTCGAGCAGTTGTTTGTCGTGAGTGAGAGCGCCGGATGCTTCGGCCTTGCGGATCATGTACAGGGCAGGCCGGTCTTTGACAGAGCCCCCGGGATTGGAGCCTTCGAGCTTTGCCAGAATGCGCACATTCCTGTGTCCATCGATATTGCGCAACTCCACCATGGGCGTGTTGCCGATAGACTCGATCACCGACGGGTGCTTGGTGCTCATCGCTGCGGCTCCTCGAAGAATTCTCGCTGTGCAAATGCCGCTCCAAAAATAGTCGATGCACGGGCAATCGCGCCGCTCAGGCGTCGATGAATCTCCGGAGTCCCAGCCGTCGGTACGCACGTGAGCACCGTTGAGACATTGACACTTCGGCATCGTGTGTTCCTCTCTGCTGCCCCCGACTCCCTGCGATGGAACGGTGCGGGACTGGCTGAAAACCGAACATGATCATGATGTAGATTCTTGGGTAGGGTACGTCCAGCACATTCGAGAGGGAGGACTGCATGCCAACAGCCAAAGATGAGATGATAGCGCTCATCAACGAACAGCCTGAAGACAGCAACTACGATGAGCTGCTGCGGGAACTGGCGTTCAAGAAGATGGTGGACCGAGGGTTGGACGATTCCCACCACGGCCGGACGATCACCAACGATGAGATGAGTCGGAGAATTCGCTCGTGGCAAAAATAGTCTGGACGGAAGAAGCGGTTCGGTGGATGAAAGAGATTCTCGACTACATAGCAGTTGAGAATCCCGATGCCGCGCACAAGGTAGTCGCGGGCATCTACGATAGGGTCCAGGTACTCCAGGAATTTCCGGAGATAGGGTCCATCTATAGACGAGACAGTGCCGGCACAATTCGCATCCTTCTGTACGGACACTACCGGATCGCCTACTTTGTGAAATCGGTGTCGGCGGTCGAGATCCTCGGCATCTTTCACGGGGCGATGAACATCGATCGACTCCTACCTTGAGGAAGACGAGAAGGCCAGGCCGCAGCGGCGCACCGCGCATTCTTCCTGTCTTGATCACGAATGGACTACTACCTCTGGCGGGGGGGGCGTAACACATGCAGGCAAGCGCGCGTAGTATCCAGAGAGCAGGCAGGTCGGGATCCCGGCGCATCCGGACCTTGCTGCCGGCATTCTGCGCGATGATCGCATTGGTGGGCTCGGCCAGAGCCGTAGATCCTCTCTCCCTCGCAGAAACGGCCATGGCCCGCAAAAAGGCATGCGACCTCTGGCTTGAGCGGGTCGGCGTGCACATGAGCGCAGTCGAGACTCTCACACTCCGACTTCGCGTGCTGCTCTCCGCGGCACCCGACTCGCTGCGACGACAGCATGCTGCGTGGATGACCACGGTCGGGCAACGAACCCGGAACGTTGCATCGCTGCTCACGCAACAACGCGCACTCTCCGGCATTGTCAACAAGAAGCTGGAGAACCGCACGGGAGAGTGTCCCCAGTGCGTTGCCGCCGATCTCGACACGTTCTGCAAGCGCAGCGAAACCGCGTACGCCGACATCACACCATTTATCCAGGACCTGGAGAACCACGAGGACTCCCTGAAGATCGCGATGCCGCACCAGCGGCTCATTGCTCGCGTGTCCGCGCTGGTCGACTCATCGAGGATCATGCTGGGGGCGAAGGGGGCGTCGTGCCCTGAGTTGCACCGGGCGGAGAACCTTCTGCGCCGGGCCATTGAGACGCCCTTCGACCCCGCCGACATCACGTACCGCGCAGACATGGCGCTGGAGGCTGCCATTGCAGCCCGTCGGATCGTTGACGCCAGCGCCTGTCCTCCGCCACCCCCGACGAACGCTCCGACACGGTAGTCGAGGGGCCCTCGCAACCCGCAGGAGTACCAACCAATGCCTCGCAGCTCCACCGTTTGCGTCACCGGGCTGGCACTTCTGATGTGCGCAGTCGCGCTGCCGGCTGCCACGTCAAAGCTGGTCGTGCACTTCTTCGGCTCCCCTACTTGTGGTGAATGCCTCGAGATCAAGACTGCTCTGCTGGAGCCCATTGCGAAGATGCATGCCGACTCGATTGACTTGCGCGTGCACGACATCGAAAGCGATTCGGGGTTTGCGCTCCTCACCACCATGGAAGATCTCTACAAGGTTGGCACCAAATCGCCGCAGGAACTCTATCTGCCCGACACGTTCCTCACCGGATATGCCGACATCATGGCGCAGGGCAAGCGGCTCATCGAGCGGTCGCTGGCCAACCCCTCGTCGTGGGGCACGAGCCCGATGCAGCCACACGTTCGTGCAGATTCGGTAGACGTATCGCAGACGATCCAGCAGCGATTCAGCCAGTATGCGTTTGTCAATATCATCGTGGCAGGGCTGGCCGACGGGGTGAATCCGTGCGCCATTGCCACAATGATCTTTCTGATCTCGTTTCTGGCAACGCAGAAGCGCAAGCGCATCGAGGTCCTTGTGATCGGACTGACGTTCACGGCCACGGTCTTCGTGACGTACCTGTTGCTGGGCGTGGGACTCTTCAAGGCATTCACCGCGCTCAAGGGCTACGTGATCCTTTCAAAAATAGTCAAGTGGATCGCAGTGGCTGCTGCCGGCGGTGTAGGACTCTTCTGCTTTAGAGATGCAATAGTCTACGCGCGCACCGGCAAAGCCAAGGACATCACCATTCAACTGCCCAAAGCAGTCAAGATGAGCATCCACCGCGCCATCTCCAGCAATATCGGCAAGACCGGACTGGTGCTGGGGACCGTTGTGACAGGGTTCCTGGTGACGCTACTCGAGGCGGTATGCACGGGGCAGATCTATCTGCCCACGATCATTCTGATGACTCGTCAAGACGAGCTGAAGCTTGCGGGCTGGCTCTGGCTCGTGTTCTACAACATTCTCTTCGTGCTCCCACTGTTGGTGATTATGATCCTCACCTACTTCGGGCTGAAGTGGGACCAACTCTCCAAGGTCACCCAGAAGCACCTGCCCATTCTGAAGGTTCTGCTGGGCATTGTGCTGGTGGGGCTGGCGGCGTTTCTGGCGATGTCGTTGTGAGAAGTGAACAGTTGGAATTGGGGAATGGCGATTCCAGAACCGGCTCGTCACTCGTAACTCGCTTGCTCGTAACTCGTCACTGCTTGCCATGGCAGGCATTGAGGCCATCAACAGGAGAGTCCCCGTCATCCCGTCCCCCTCTCCCCTCCGCAATCCGAGGCATCGACGTATTTTCATAGACTCGCGACAAACCCGCCAGAAGGGGACTCTCCCGCATGGAATCTCAGCCCGAATGCTACGACTGCGCGCTGCGTATGGTTACCACGTGCGCGGAGTTGCTCAACTTCTCTGCCGACAATACCAGCGTGGCCATAGCGCGGGCGCGCGAGTTTCTCGACACTCGCAGCACCAAGTACCCGCCGCCGGAAAATGTACGGCCGCTCTTCGCTATCATGCAGGAGATCGCGGGCATTGCACCGGCTGACTTCGATCCATATCGGGAACTCAAGCGCGTGTCCAACGAACAAGTCAAGCCGCACCTTGATGCACTGAGACGCCTGGTCGCTGGGGCGACGGACCCGCTGGACATGGCTCTGCAGGTGGCGGCTGCCGGCAATACCATCGACTTTGGCGCGCACCACTACTCGACAATCGACATTGATGCAGAAATTGCGCGCATCCCGGAGATGCGGTTTGCAGTATGCGATTCCGACCGCTTCAAGGCCGACCTGGCCGAGGCGCGCCGGATACTGTACATCGGAGATAATGCCGGGGAGGTCTTCTTCAACCGGGTGCTCATCGAGGAGATACTGCGCGCCAGAGGAGACGTCTTCGTGGCCTACGCAGTGCGCTCGCGTCCCATCCTCAACGATGCCACCCGTGAGGATGCGCAGGCAGCCGGAATCCAGGAGGTCGCGCCGGTGGTATCTACAGGGTGCGCGTGTCCGGGCGTCAGTCTCACGCAAACAAGCCTGGAGTTCCGCCGCCTCTTCGCACTGGCCGACATCGTCATTTCCAAGGGCCAGGGCAACTACGAGACACTCCATCAGACCAACGATTCCCGCATCTACTACATGCTGCGCGTGAAGTGCGCGTGCGTGTCGCGGTTGATCGGAGCCGCACTTGGCGATCTAGTTCTGAAACGGGGTTGATCGCGCACCACCCACAGGACCGATCCCATCGCCGACCAGTCATGCAACTCGGGAGCCGGCAACCGTCACGCAAAGAGCCGCTTGTCGAACCGGAAGGGGAAGGATGGTCGGATGATGATCCGGTGAAAGTCCTTGTGATGGGGGTTGACGAGGTAGTTGCGTTCGCTGGGCACAACCACCGAAGGCGCCTCCAGCGCCAGCGATGCCCCTGAGGCAACCCATGCATCGCCCACCTCACGCGTCAGCGACTTCTCCGGCGCCCGCTCCCAGGGGCCGTGGAGAGTCTCCACACCCAGAATGCAGTTCCGTGGGATGAGTGCAGGTACCACGACGTACGCGGGCAGAACCCTCAGCGGCTGCAGGTGCACCAAGGTCTCCAATGCCGCCAGTGCCAGGGACGACGAACAGTAGACCACAGCCGTCCCTCTCGTGTGCCACCGACCGTTGGTGAGCCGCGCTCCGTCGCCACCGTAGGCGGCCGACGCGTACACAGCCTTGACTATGCGATAGACCAGGACTCCACTCACGCGTATACACCGTGTTCGATGGCGAGGAGAAGGTCCTTGACCTCGTCAGCCCCGGGAATTGTCGCACAGCGGGACAGTGGGGTCGAGTTGTCAAGGGCGAGCTGAGGCGTTGTGAACCACGCTTGTGCTGCATCGGCTGACTCGAGAACTTTCTGCGCCAGCTCAAAGAGGGAGCCAATGAGGTACAGCCGCTCCGATTCGTGAGGATCGAGTCTGCCCGCAGCTTCCCGACGGTGAAGCGTTGTAGGAGGTATCCCCGCCACGACCGAGAGAGCATTCTTGGGCACGACAAGGCGTTCGGCCAGCGAGGTGAAGGCCGAGAAATCGTATCCCCGCCGGATATCCTCTGTCCTGGTTGCGGAGAACCTGAATGGTCGTGTCCCGGCAGGGCTTCGAGGCGGGCGGATTCGGACGCGTTTGGGCTTGGTCGGGATCATGGGAGTTGCTCCTTGGCATTCCAATTGGTGATTCTAAATATACCACCTGGAATGCAGGCTGACAAGGAGAGGCGCAGTCAGCGGTGAGCGGCACTGGGCCGCTCAGCATTGACACCACCGCGAAACGGATGTATTATTAGGGAGTGATGTCATGTCATGCATCCACTGGAGGCATACGATGAATCAGCTTACCTTGCGACGAATCCCCGTACGACTCGATCGAGCCCTCCGACAAGTCAGCGCCCAGCGATCCCAAAGTCTGAACACCACAATCATCGAAACCCTCTCAAAGGGGCTGGGGGTGGAAGAAGGGAGGCGAAAGAGGCGCGATCTCGGAAGATATGCAGGCACCTGGACTCCGGAAGAGCACGCCCAGTTCGAGAAGAGCTGTGAGGTATTCGAACAGATCGATCTGGAGGTGTGGAAGCAATGATCCTCACCGTTGACACCAACGCCTACTCCGCTCTGAAGCGAGGGCACGGTCGTGCTCGTGAACTGATGGAGAGCGCCGACCGGCTGGTCATTCCCATTCTGGTAGTTGGGGAGCTGATCGCCGGATTCCGAAACGGGGATCGGACCAAGAGAAACATGGATGAGCTTGAGCATTTCCTGTCCGAGCCTGATGTTGAGATCCCGCCCATGGACTTCTCAATCGCCGACCGCTACGGACAGCTCGTAGCTGATCTTCGCAGGAAAGGCACACCAATTCCAACCAACGATATCTGGATAGCAGCCACCGCCCTGGAAAATGGCGCGCGGTTGCTCACTGCGGACCGGCATTTTGAGCGTATCGATGGGTTGATGCTCTTCGGGCTCGATGGGTGATCGCGCACCACCTCAGCAGCAAGACCCACCACCCCCACAGTCGCAGTTCGGCTCTCCACCGGTGAGCATGCCGTTGATCACCGCTGCCGCGCATCCCACGCCGCTTTTGACGGAGATCGCGCCGAACTCGCAGTTGGTGGCGCACGCGCCGCATTCCATGCACAGGTCACGGTCGGTGATGCGCACTTTCTTCTCCCCCATCTCAAAGACACCTCGGGGGCACACCTCGACGCATCTGCCGCAGCCAGTGCACTTGTCAACCGAGTACTGCAACGTCACGACATTGGCTAGGTACTTCATAGCACGCCCCATTGCTGGAGTTTGTAGACAACGACCAGGACTGCGGAGACGCCAAGGCCAACGAGGTACGCAGGCACTGCGATCCGCAACTCCTTCTTGACACCCGAGATACTGGTGAAGGTCGTGCATCCGGTGAAATTCACCGCAATGTACGATCCGACGGTGACCGCGAAGAGCACGGAGGCGGCCAGGAGTGCGGGGGGCAGCGTGCGGGCGACCGGAATCGATCCGAGGATCGCCCCCACGACCGCCAGCGATGCCAGCACACCCTTCAGCGCGAACGACCGGAACGGAATCCACGGCAGCGCCATGGGCGTGACGAACGCGCCCGCAAGCACCGCTGCCAAACCTGCGATCGTCGCGGCAATCGTCCCGGGCAGTGCATCGTCGAAGAGAATGCCTTGCGCCCCGAGACCGAAGACGACGAACAACACGGCAATCACCAATGCCAGTTTTCTCGCCGACGGAACGACCTCCATGGGCGTGAGTTCGAGGCGCTCACGCACAGGGAACTGCTTGACGCGCATGGCCGGGGTGGCCTTGAGTCCGGCCTGCACGTACGCGCGGATATCCCGCGCCTCAACCGGACCAAAGGAGACGGCGAAGCCCGTCTCCTTCCTCACTCGGGCGGCGCTCACGTTGGGCGCCCCGAGCTGCGGCACGATGACCCGGCGATGAGTCACGGTCTCCGCGAGACGGGATTCGGTGATCCGACGGACCAGCTCCGCCGTGCCGAAGGTCCCCTTGCCCGCAGCGCACCAGACATTGATGCCTTTGGTGTCAAGCACCAGGATCCATGCGTCAAGCCCGGCGAGGCCCCGACGCAGGACGTCGAAGCTCAGCTTGTAGTTGGCAGAGACGAAGACGAGCGAGTCAGGCCCCGGGCTGCCGAGTTTGTGCAGGCCAGGCGTCACCCGGTAGTTCATGCGAAACCGGTTGGACACGCGGCACTTGATCGCGCCGAGTCGATCGGACCTGGTCCACTCGGCGGTGACCGTGGGGGGCTGCTCGCAGCAGCACGGCGAGGCGTCTGATGCCTTGGCGCTCGGAGCGGAACAACAATCCTTCGACATGACCGGGGCCTCCCATCCTGTGCGTGCGGATGAGAAAAATACATCGACAGTCACGCCGTCCCGTCCGCGATCCGCGCCCGGATTGGCCCAGGAGGTCCCGCCAACTACTCGACGACGCCCAGTGCACCTGACGGCATGCGCGTGCCGTCAGCGGCCTCGTGGACCAGCAGGTAGGTGCCGCGCGCGAGCGGATGCTGCAGGATCGACTCCGCGGTGCCGGATCCCGCCTGAATCGACCACCGGAGTTCCTCGAACGTCCGGCCACCCAGACCGACGATGCGCGTGAGGGTCGGCAGGTCACCCGGGCGATCAGCCTCGATCCTCAGCACGCTCCCCATGTGGCTCACCCGGGGGCTCGTGCCATGGCCCGCCCCGGGCCTGACGAAGCCATCCCTGACACTGGACGCAGAGTAGTCGGAGGCGCACGACCCCTCGCCGTAGGTCATGAGCACACCGGTCTCCGGAAACCGGTAGGTGGCGCCACCCTTGCCGAACGTGAAGAAGTAGGAACGGCACGACGTGGCCGAATCGGCGATGTACACGTAGGTTCCCTTGCCCGCAGCTCCCATGTAGAGAGTCATTGCGTAGTCAGTACCATTGAGACTGAGCGTGGGGCTGGTGGGCGCAGCTCCTGTCGAGTCGTAGTAGTTGGCCATGAACACGGTCTTGTGTGCCAGGCTGGACTTGCGGCTTCCCAGAAAGAGATGCGTGCCTGACGGTATGGGGAGCAGCCGGAAATCACTCCTGCCCGAACCAAAGTCCTGCGTCCAGTACGGATAGGTGCACGGCTGCCGGTAGCATCCGAGTCCCGACGTCTGAGCACCCACCGCATACCCACACCCCAGCTCCCGAGCACCACTGCCCATGATGTTTGCGCGGTGTCCGTCGCCATTGCCGTCGGGGGCAGGGGTAGTCGTGCCGTCCACAATCCAACTGTGCATCACCTGAATGGGAGAGGCCTGGCCCACTGCGATGTTCTCGCCAATGTAGTTCGTGTAGTACGCCCTCACTCTGTTGGAGGGAGTGGCGCCGTCGCATGAGTTGTGCTGCATGCCGCAGTTGTCAGCCATGTCAACGGTGTGCGCACGAGCACCCTGGTTCAGTGCCAGGTTCCAGTAGAGCGCCCGGACTGCAGGGTACGTACCCGGCTGGAGGATTGAGGGCTGCGCAACGAACGTGTCGCGATAGACGGTGGGCGCCATGCGACAGGCATTGGTGAGGACAAGGACTCCCCGTTCCAGACAATTGGGGTACCCATTCTGCGGAACTCCGTAGTTCTGCGACCACGCGAGCCCTGCACCACACACGGTCAGTATCAACGTTCTGCGCACCATACCCCCCCCGGTTCTGTTGCGTGTGACGCAATGAGGTGTACAGCCGACGTGTCCGAGTCCCAACGCTGACGACGATTTCCAACACGGCACAGCCCCCAACCTGTAATCTATTTTACGTCAATATCCGGAGCAAAGAGCTCTGGATATTCACCGTTCTCAATGCAGATCCTCTATGGCAAAAAAAGACATCACATTCGAACAGGCTCTGGCCGAACTTGAGGAGACCATCGCAACGCTCGAGGGTGACGAGCTCACTCTGGACACCGCGCTGGCGAACTTCGAAAAAGGCATCGGGCTTATGCGTGCATGTGAGGGCCATCTCAAGAGCGCCGAGGGAAAGCTCAAGGAGCTTCTCAAGGGCAAAGATGGCGAGTTCATCGAGAAAATCCTCGGCTCAACCGCAAGCGCGATCATATCCGGAGACGACAACTCGTGAGCGATGCACGCGAATATCTCAAACGCGTCTCCGAAACGGTCGACGCCACGCTTGAGCAGCTCCTGCCGTCCGAGGCCTCCTACCCCCACTCCATTCACAAACTCATGCGCTACAGCACGTTTGCAGGTGGCAAACGCGTGAGGCCGTCACTCATCATGGCAGCCTACGAGGCGTGCGGCGGAAGCTTTGGCGACGAGAAACCCCGGTTTGCCGGCGCGGCATTCGAGATGCTGCACACCTTCTCGCTCATCCACGACGACCTTCCCTGCATGGACAACGACGACTTCCGGCGCGGCAGACCCACTGCGCATCGGGCCTTCAGCGAAGGCCTGGCAGTGCTGGGTGGCGATGCGCTCTGCATCTACGCGTACGAGGTACTGGCGCGGGTAGGAAGAATCGACATTGTCGACGAGACGTCCAAAGCCCTTGGCACCAATGGCATGATAGGCGGCCAGGTGGTTGACATCGAGTCAGAGGGCAAAGAGGTCGACCGCGCCACTGTCGAGTACATTCACAACAACAAGACATCGGCCTTCATCCGCGCATCGGTGCGTACGGGAGCACTTCTGGCCAATGCCACCCCCGACGCGCTGGCACGCCTCACCCGCTACGGCGAAGCCATTGGTCTGGCCTTCCAGGTGGTTGACGACATACTTGACGAAGAAGGAACAACCGAGCAACTCGGCAAGGATGCAGGCAGCGACCGCGAGCGGGGCAAGGCCACCTTCCCGGCGGTTGTGGGCATGGCAGAGTCGAAGCGCTATGCCAGAGAACTCATCGATACTGCGTGCACGGCAGTTGACTTCCTCGGCGAAAAAGCCGACACGCTGAAGAGCATTGCCGTGTTCATCGGCACTCGACTGTCGTGATCGGGCGGCCTCCCCGCCTGCCGGCCGCCGTCGACGACATCACGCGAGACAGCAACTCCCCGCATCCACCGGTCGAAGAACGGCAACCCGCTGGACACTCCCTGTGTGCTGCCCGGCAATGACGCACACCGACGTGTCAAGGTCGAGCATTCGCGCGAGGGAGCCCCCCGCACCACACACACACGCGCGGACCCCAAGTCACGGCGCCACGGCTGCGCTGGTGCGCCCCGCATCCGCCCCGATCTCCCGCACAAAAAAGAAAAAGCCCGGAATCCCCGATGGCGAGGATCCCGAGCTTCAACTTTAACGGGGCCGACGAGACTCGAACTCGCGACCTCTGACTTGACAGGCCAGCGTTCTAACCAACTGAACTACGGCCCCGTATTGCAGACTCTATCGATCTACTCGTACAGCCCCCATCCGTCTGCCCGGGTAGGGACTCTCGAAGAGAACTCGAAGCATGGGCGTTGTAGGATTCGAACCTACGACCACCTGCTTGTAAGGCAGGTGCTCTATACCAGCTGAGCTAAACGCCCGATTTCTTCCGGGTGGCGTCTTTGCTCTCTGGAGACTTGACAATCAGAGCCAACGGAACCACCACACAGTATGCCAACACCAGCATGACCGGCGCCACATTCAGAGAAAGCGGGTTTGTCTCGGGCCCCTGCCCGAGAAGAACGTACCCCACCACCATGAGACCGATGCCCAGCAGAAACAGTTGATAATTCTTTTTGGAGAAGAGCATCGTGTGTTCCTTGACCGTAGACCGAACCTGCTCCATTGCCGTGTACGCAGCGCCGTCCCACAGACTCTATAAAATACACTGTTCACGCCTTGGCGTCAACACCCAGCTTCAGTTGAGCCACGATCTTGTCGCGCTCCTCCCGTGTTGCGGCGGTGCTCAGAGCAGCGATGCGTTGGCGGCTGAGCAGCGATGCCTCGTTGATGAGCCTGCCAAGGTTCTTCATTTCGTCGTATTTGCGCAGGTGTATCTCGTCGGTGTAGTTCCCCTCGATCAGTGCGTGGCATGCGCGCTCAAAGCGATAGATGGGGCCGGCAATTCGGTGTGAGAAGAAGATGGTCAGAAGCACCATCTGGACGATCACCAACAGAATCCCGATGCCAAAGACCCACAGAAGCGTGGCCACCACACTGCGCTCGTAGGTCTTGTCATTAGTGAAGGTGCGGAGATAGTCGCTGATGTCGTCCACCAGACCACTGTATACCTCGGCCGACGGCGAGGGGTTGTCTTGCAGACGCGAGGCTATCTTGTTATCGACGTCTTTGCGCACAATGGAGGCGGTTGTCTCTACAATCTTGCTGGAGCTGAAGTACAGAGATCCCAGCCAGAAACCGAGCATCACCAGCATGGGGATGAGGAATGTCAGCATGTACCGACCCTGAAGCTTCCGGTCGATGAAGACATGCTTTCGGACGAACTTCTGCTGTGGTGCCAATGGGGCCTCCTGTCTGGCGGACTCGGATCGCCGTCACTTCGCTCGCGAGATCGCCGCGCCTACCTACCGCGCGATCGGGTACTCGATCCGCGAATGGAAAATACCTTGTAGTACGGGCATAAAGCCCTCTACGATCTTGTCCAGATCACGCAACGTGAGATTGCACTGATCGAGTTGTCGGGCGCTGAACTTGTCGCGGATGATCTTTTTCACCAGTTCGCGCAGCAGTTTGGGCGACGATGTGCCAAGGCTGCGCGAAGCCGCCTCAACCGAATCGGCAAGCATGATAATCGCATTCTCGCGGGTCTGCGGCACCGGGCCCGGATAGCGAAAGTCCTCCTCCTGCACCTGGTTGTGCTGGTCTTGCTCCCGCGCCTTCTCGTAGAAGTAGGAGACCGTGCTCGTTCCATGATGCTGCATGATAGCGTTCTGGATCACCAGCGGCAGTTTGAACTGCCGCGCCAGTTCCACCCCATCCTTTACATGCGAGCATATGATGAGCGCGCTCATGCTCGGGGCAAGCTTGCGGTGCATGTTCTTGTCGCCCACCAGGTTCTCGATAAAGTAGTCGGACTTCTCGATCTTGCCGATGTCGTGGTAGTACGATGCCACGCGGGCAAGCAGCGCGTTGGCGCCGATGGACTGCGCTGCAGACTCGGCCAGGTTGCCGACCAGAACGCTGTGGTTGTACGTACCGGCCGCCTCAATCGAGAGTTTCTTGAGGATCGGGTGGTTCATATCGGCAAGCTCAACCAGCGTCATGTTGGTGGAGATGCCGAAGAGGTTCTCGAACACGGGTGTGAGCATCATGACCAGGAGTGTTGACACAACAAGATTGGTGAGCCCCAGACCAAGGTTCTGCACCACTTCCATCAGAGGAAACTCATACGCAATCAGGTGCCACAATAGAATCGTGACCGCGTAGATCCCCAGCACCGGCGGCATTGCCTTGAAGAAATCCCACCGGTACCGCACTCCCCTGTTGGCATACCCGGCCACCAGTCCGCCCAGCAGTGCGTACACGAAGATAGAGTACTTGAAACCCAGCACCACGCCAACGTACATGGAGAAGAAGAGCGATACGATGATGCTCACCTCGAAGTCGAAGAGTATCGCTGCAAGAATGGCTGCCACCACCGTGGGAATGAGATACTCGGGCACAATCGAACTCATCTCGCCGCCGCGAAAGAGCCGGGGCACCAGATAGAGCCCCAGTCGGATTGCTGCAGCCTGGATAACCACGATGGATGCTAGTCCCCACAGGTGCCTGCTGCTCGTAATGAAGTGCAGTCTGATTGATTTCAGGTAGAGAGCGGCAAAGAGCAGAAGTACGAGCACCAGCAGGATCTTCCCGGCGTAGCCCGCGAGCAGCTTGACGCGCTCCCCGCGGGCGCTGTTCTTCTGCAGAGCCCGCTTGAGGGCTACGATCTTCTCAACCACCTCTGCACTCACTACCTGGTGTTTGCGGATGATCTCGGTGTCCTTGATCACCTTCGCCTTGATGGCGAGCACACTTGCGCTTGCAGTTTGACGCCGGCGACTGGTTTCCTCTCCGTTCACCGCTATGTTCGGCTGCAGGTATGCGAAGAGCACTTCGTACAGGGCGTTCAGCGCTTCGGGATCGAGCTTCCGCTGGTCGCGGAGCGTGCCCACAATGTGCTCGAGTACAACTTCCTTCACCGGCAGATCGGAGAGCTTTGTGGGCATCTCCACCGAGTCTCTCCGAAGCGTCACAAATCCCTGGTCGTAGAAAAGGTGCTGATTGAACGAAGCATTGTACTGCTTCTGCAGCACTGCGAGTTCCTGAAGCGAGGGAATCAGCAGCACAGCCGAGATGCCCTGCTGCAGGGCTGTCTGCGCCTGAAAGAGTGCATCGTCGAGCAAGTATTGTCGGCGCTGAAGAGTCTGCAGGGTCTTCTCGGAGAACTCGGTGGCGAGTCGGAGTTTGATCGCCGACCGAAGCGAATCCGAGGCGTTCTTCTCCGACAGGGCGGCCAAGGCCTCGCGAAGCCCCAGAAAACTGCGCCGAACGCGAGTCTGACCATCGGTGTCGAAGTCCACAACCTGCAGCACGCGTGCCGCCGCAGCCTTGCGCTCCACCTCGAGTAGCTCGATAGGTTTGGGAACATCGAAGTTAAACGGCGCAATGATCGTCTCGCGCGCAACATCACCCTCTTTGGGCAGATTGAACGTTTGGATCGACAGCTCAAACGGCGAGAGCAGGACCAACGCAACAGCAGCCGTGAGCAGCGCAGCCACCGGCGCCGGAAACGAGTACAGCCACGTCACAAACCGCGAGCGTTTGGGCAACTGTGTCTCGATGGACTTGGTGTCTTTCTTCTTCTGCGTGGTCAAAAGCGCCTTGCTGGGTTCGGTGTTGCGCCGGGAATTGGTTCGCCCATCTCGTGCTGGTCGGGCAGGGGTGCAACTCCAGATTCGTAATATAAGAGCAACGGGACCCCGGGATCAAGCATTGCGGCGATTGCGTCTTTGGCGGGCCTTTCGAGCAGCGGACCCAACGGGGATCTGCCGTCCGGGGCCTTGACTACCGTGGAATATCCAGCACCTGCCCCGGAAAAATCAGATCCTCAGGCCGGCTGAACTTCGACTGAGAAACGCTTTGGACGAACCGTTCGAAGTTGCGGACGATGATGCTGCGATTCGCCTCGTAGATCGTGGGCCAGCGTGCAGGATCGCCGTACACGAAGTCATAGCCTGCGATGCGGTACAGGCAGTCTCTGTTGCCGGGAACAAGCCGGACCTCGTAGGTTGACTGACCGGTCTGGCTCACGGAGTGGGTGAAGCTCTGGCCGCCCGCCGCAGATGTCCGACTGCCGGTCACGGGTGCAGCGACCGCCTGCTGAGCCGCAATCGCGTCGATGAGTCCGGACCGTACCTGCTGCACAGCCTGACGCGCCTGATCGAGCCGGTCCCTCACGCGCCACAGGCCGGACACTGGCTTGGCAGTGAGTGCGGAGAGTCGGATCTCCAGGGCGGAGACGTCGCTCTCCCTGGCAGCGAGTTGGTCGGCGGGAGCGTTCGCGAGCTGTCGGGCCTGTTGCTCGATGGCGGAAGCTTCGTTCTCTGCTGCAACAACGTCCGGCTCCGTTGCCGAAACCGTGCTGTACTTCTCCTGCTCCGCGGCAGCACTCCGCTGCTTGGCATCGGCGATCTCCTGTCTGAGGCGCTGGAGTTCGCCCTGCTGACCGGCCAACTGCTCCTTAGCAGTCTTTTCGCGGTCTTGAGCGGAGAGCAGCTCTGCCTCGTATTGCTCGCAGTCGGCGGGAACCGGGCCGGTAGCGGCGTTGACGCACGCGGTCACGGCACACAAGCAGATCAGAAGTCTCGTCAACACAGGGCCTCCGCAATCATCCCGCGTAGATGCCACGACTACTTGCCGAGCTTGGCCTTGAGCTCGTCGCGTTCCTGCTCCTGCTTCTTGAGTTCAGCCTGTTTCTGCTCGAGCGCGCGCTCCAGCATCTGCCGTTCACTCCGAAGTTCGGCAAGCTTGCGCTCCGCAGCCTCTGCTGCCATACGTGCTTCGTCGAGCTTGGTCAGCTCTTCCTGCTTGGGCTTGCGGGTACAACCGCTGGCCTGACAGAGCGCGCCGGCCATGGTGATGATCATGAGAAACGTCAGGTATCGTCTGCACTGCATGGCGCCTCCTCACTGTCCAACCACTGAGTCTATTATAGGTTTGCAGGGTGGCCAAGTCAAGATTGGCGGCCCGGTCAGCGCCCTGACGTCGTCGGGCATTCCGCGCGGATGGCCGGTCGCGCGCTCCCAGCAGCGGAATGCTGAAGGCCACGGCAATGAGGTATCGGCCCGGCGGGCCGATACCTCATTGCCCGTGCAAGTGCGAGAGATACGGCTTGCCCACTGGATACACGTTGAACCCGATGTCAAACAACTGCTTGTGATCGAGAAAGTTGCGCCCGTCAAAGATGAATGCCGGATGCACCATCGCCGCATGGATAGCCGCGTAGTCCAGATGCCGATACACGTCCCAGTCGGTCATCACTGCCACTGCATGCGCTCCCTTGGCGGCGCGCAGGGCATCGGGCTCAAACTCCAGATCACCTGTCAGACCCTGCAGGTCGTGTTTGGCGTTGCCCAGGGCCTTGGGGTCGGTGATGACCACACGCGCCCGCTCGTCAAGCAGCTTGCGGGCAATACTGATGGCAGGAGACTCGCGCGTGTCGCCCGTGTCGGCCTTAAACGCGAACCCGAACAGCGCGATGCGCTTTCCGGCAACCGTGTTGAACATGGCATGCAGCATGGTCCGCACAAATCGCTGCTGCTGGTAGTCGTTGATGTTGACGACGCTCTCCCAATACCGTGCAACCTCGTCAAACCCGTAGTGCTCACATAGGTAGACCAAGTTGAGGATGTCCTTGCGGAAGCACGAGCCGCCAAAGCCCACGCCGGCCTTGAGGAACTTGGCGCCAATGCGGCTGTCCATACCAATGGCGTGCGCGACCTCGTTGACATCGGCGCCTGTCCGCTCGCAGAGAACCGAAATACTATTTATCGAGGAGATTCGCTGGGCGAGAAATGCGTTTGCCACCAGCTTCGAGAGTTCGGCACTCCAGATATTGCTGGTGAGGATGCGCCGGCGGGGGATCCAGTGCGCATAGATGTCGACCATTGACTGGCGCGCGATCAGACCCTCAGGCGTCTCCTGCGAGCCCACCAGCACGCGGTCCGGCTGCAGCAGATCCTGCACGGCGGTACCCTCGGCCAGAAACTCCGGGTTGGAGATAACCTCGAAGTGGATACCCTTGTCGTTGGCATTGAGGATGCGCTCCATGGCGCGCGCCGTGCGTACCGGCAGAGTGCTTTTCTCGACCACGATCTTGTTGTGCTGCGAAGCCTGCACGATCTGACGGGCGGTCTTTTCCCAGTACTGCAGATCCGCCGCCTTGCCGGCGCCCTCGCCAAACGTCTTGGTGGGAGTGTTGACTGACACGAATATGATATCGGCCTTGGCAATGCCTGCGGCCACGTCGGTGGAGAAGAACAGGTTGCGGCCGCGCGCCACCTTCACCACATCGAGCAGACCCGGCTCGTAAATAGGAAGTTCGTCGGTCTGCCACTGCGCAATGCGGGCCTCGTTAATGTCAACTACCGTGACTTCGTAGTCGGGACACTTGGCCGCAATCATGGCCATGGTGGGTCCGCCCACGTAGCCGGCGCCGATACAGAGGATGTGCTTGGTGAAAGGGGCCATTGCCGGTGCGTTCCTTCCGATTGGTGGTGGTTCAGTTTCCCGGGATTCAAGAAAATACATCGCAGATGCGCCGCATTCGTCCAGCGGGGACAGCTTCCGTGATACACACGAGGTGTCGCACCACACTCACCCGACGACAGTCTCCCACACACTGTCGGCAACTTCACGACGCACCGCTTCGATGGCCGAGCGGTCAGCCCGGCGTCGGGGAAACGTAGCATTTGACAGAAGCACAATGCCCGCGCCCCTGCCCACGTCAACCACGCAGGAGCACCCGGTGAAGCCGGTCTTGCCGAAAGCGGAGGCAGAACATCGCGCGCCCATGAAACGCGGCTGGGAGAGTTCCCAGCCCAAGCCCGTCCGTTCACCGATGACGTCGAGTTGATTGGTCGCCATCGACCGGATTGCCGAGCCGGACAGGATGGTCCGGTTCCCGGCCACACCCCCGCGAAGAAGCATGCGTACGAAACGCAACAGGTCGGGCGCGGTCGAGAAGAGCCCGGCCGACCCCGCAACCATGCGCGGCCGTAGCGCCCAGGCACTCTCGTCGTGCACCTCACCGCAGATCGCCCGCCCGCGCCATGGATCATCTTCGGTGGGAGCGATGCTCGCCTCGTCAAGCTCCCGGGGATGAAACGTGGTCGATGCCATGCCCAGTGGACCGAAGAATACCCGGGACGCCAGCGCGGGAAGCAACTCACCGGTGACTCGTTCGATCACCATGCCAAGCAGAATACTCGTCGCATTTGCGTAGGCGCACCGAGCTCCCGGGGGCGATGCGAACTCGCGCGACGTGATTGCCTCGATGATGCTCTCGGGTGGCAGATCCTTGACCGCCGAGAGTTGGAACCCGAAATGCAGCGTTTGTGTGAGCAGGTGGTGCACGAGCACGGCGTCCCGGTCCCGGTTGCTCAGCTCGGGGATTACGTCCGCCACGCGGTCGGCCGGCTTCAACCGACCGGCATCGATGAGCCACAGCGCAAGGCAGGAGACAGGGATGGCCTTGGTGATCGAGGCAACGTCAAAGACCGTGGAAGGAGTCACCGCAGAGGAGTCAGCCTCGTAGGTATGCCTGCCCACGGTGATCACAGCCTCCGCCTCGCCAAGCGCCACGCCCAGAGAGGCGCCCGGAAAGACGCGCTCTGCCACAGCGCGGTTCAGTCGCTGCTGCAACCTGGCAACCAGTGCGAATGGTGGTATCTGCATGGCGATCGATGGCGAACGGTTGGGGCCGCTACGAAATTAGTATTTTGCCGAGGGGGGAAGTCGCGGGCCTATTGACACACGAAAACGAGGATCACCCATGCATGCATGCATTCCACGCGTCGCCGGTCGCCTGCTCGCGCCGGTGGCAGTGGCGGTGCTTGTGTCCTGCGCGCCCGCCCCCCGCCCCGCTCCGGCCGACCTGGGGGCGCGATTCGCCACCTGGTTTGTCAACCCCACCGAAGATCGGCTCGCCTCGCTCTCCCGACTGACCCTCACGCCGCGTGCATGGGACTCCGTGGGCACGGCTCTGCGATCCTCCTCCCGCCTCGGTTCGATTGTCGACACACTCACCGACAGCTTCGGCGGCTCGTATGTGCTGGGGTACATGACGCCTCCATCCCTGCAGACCGACTCACTCTACCCGCTGGTCGTCTACCTCCATGGCGGCGTGGGCGTGCGCACTTCCACCAAGGGTGAGAAAGCCTACGAGATGCTGCGGCCGGTGGCAGAGAGTGTGCAGGCGTTCGTGGCCAGCCCCTCCGCAGACCGGCAGAACCCCTGGTGGTCAGCTTCCGGGCTCGACAGAATCAGGCAGACCATGCGCTACATGACACTGCATTACCCCATCGATCCGGCCCGCGTGTTCGTGGCAGGAGTGTCCGACGGCGCGATTGGGACCTACGCTGCGGCGTCGACGCTGGGCGGGGTATGCGCAGGATTTCTGGCGGCATCAGGGTCGGGGATGATCCTGCCCAACCTGAAATTCCCATTCTTCCCGCAGAACATGCTCGCACGTCCCCTGTACCAGGTGTACGCTGGCCGCGACTCGACATTTCCAGCAGCAGCCACAGACGCGTTCCTCGATGCCATTGAGAAGATGGGGGTCTCCATCGAAAAGTCGTTTCACCCCGATGCCGTGCACGATTTCGGGTCGTACCGGGAGACCGAGATGGACAACTTCGCCGATCGCATACGTCAATGGCGACGCCCAGACGCATCAAGGGGTGTGTCGTGGGTCTTCGCTCCCGGGTATCCGCAGATGCCCCGGAACGTCGTGGCGTGGCAGTTTTTCAAGCCGCTCAAGGCATATCCGTACCTGAATGCTGCCTGGCGCTCCGACACACTGGTCGTGTCGCACGGGGGGCTCGCTTCGGTCACGCTGTCACTTCCGTCAAGCACGATTCCGGTGGCGCCCTGGGTTCGGGACGGCGATCGGCGTCCGGCCAGGATGCAGGAAATCCCGGCTTCGTCCCGCATGGCGCTGGGCAGCATGACGATCACCGGATTCCCGGAATTTCCCCACGACCGCCGTTTCTTCCGCATTCCCCTCACCACCGACACACAAGGAGCACACCAATGACACCCCGAGCAGTTATCATCCTCGCCGAGGGATTTGAGGAGATCGAGGCAATCACACCCATCGACCTGTTGAGACGGGCAGGTATCGAGGTCATCATTGCCGGTCTCAATGCCACCGACGTGCGCGGCTCGCACGACATTGTGGTGCGGGCAGACTGCCTCCTGTCGCAGGTGGGCGACGACTTCACGGCCATCATCCTTCCCGGAGGCCCGGGCGCGGCGTTTCTCGCAGAGTCGCAGCCCGTGCTTGATTTTGTCAAAAAGGCCTATGCCGCAAGCAAGCTTTGCGCCGCCATCTGCGCCGCCCCCGTCGTGCTGGCCAAAGCCGGGCTTCTTGCAGGCAGGAAGGCCACGTGCTATCCGGGGCGGGAGCCAGAGTTGACCGGTGCGACATTCGTCGAGCGCACCACGGTGATCGACGGCAATGTGATCACCAGCAGAGGCGCGGGAACCTCTGTTCCGTTTGCGCTGGAAGTGATCCGCTACATGGCGGGCGCCACTGCTGCCGACAAGGTCGGCACGGCGATTCTCCACGGCGTTCGACGATAGCTCGACGCGCAATGGACTCCACGGCCTATCGCGCACTTCTCCAGAGTATGTCGGCACAGGTTGCGGCCGATTCCCCGTGGCTGCCGCTGGTGCTGGTGCGCGGAGACGGCCGCGCCTCGCCGGACGCATCTGCCGCAACGGCTGCGCTGCTCTCCGACGGAAGCGCGTTGACTGCGGTGGACTCTCCCGGTCTCCCCGCCGTTCTCCAGATGCGCCAGGGGTCGGTCTTTCCCGGGCTCTTCCGCAAAACGCTGCAGGTGATTACCGCACGTCTGGCGGGCAACGCAGCGCTGTCCGGGCAATTCCGCCGTGACGGAGCAGAACTGCTCCGGTTCCTCGCACTCTCGCTCACCCCGCGATCGGCCCGCATTGTTGACGAACACGATGCCGCGTCGTTGGCGCTCTTCTGCTGCGTATGTGAGGGCCTCATGCACTGCGGATGCTGCCCGAGCGCGTTTGAGGGACGGGCCAAGCGGGCTGCGCACGTGTGTCTTGCCCTCTCAAAAAAGGCGCTGCTGCATGCCGATGTGCATCAACGCGCGTCGGTGTTCGTTCTGGTATGGGCGGCCCTCATTCTTGCCCAAAGCACCGAGGGCATTCTCGATGCGCCCCTGCCGTCGGAGAGTGAGCGGGCAGATTCGGCGTTTCAGTGGTCCGTGGACGGACAGAACGCGATTCACCACGTGTACCACTCACTCAAGCCGGACGCGTTCGTCATTGTTCCCGGCACGTCAACGAAGGTCGGTCATCCGTTCAGACGGTTGGACGCGGAGGGCGCCACCGGCCTGACACTGACAGTTGACGGTGTACCACTGACGCCGGTGTCGACCGGTGGAGCGGAACCCATCGCGCGCGCCAGAATGTGGGGCGTACGGCGGACGTTGCTGTGCGTCCTCGGCGCGGAACCGGTGCTGGAGTGGACCAATGTGGTGCAGGTGTTCGCGAGCACGGTGTACCGCATCGACGTGCTGACACCGCTTGCCGGGCCGCTCGGCATTGAGGCCGCGCTCGTGGCCGAGTGCCCGGGTCCGGTGCGCGAGGTGGGCCCGGGTCGCTACCTCTTTGCGGGACACGAGAACACGATCATCGAGTTCCCCGACGACCCGTGGGAATGGCGCCCCGGGGCCTGGACTGGCCGAGGCACTGTGGGATTCCTCCCGTCGCGTCCGTGCCGACTGATCGCGCCGACGCACCTGACCACGGCCTGGGCAAGCGGCCGGTCAGTCACCTCCGTCAACAGGACCAATCTGCTCGGGCTCCATGCATGAGATCCCGGGCCTCTGCAGCCACGCCTCCCCCGTTTCACACAGCACCGCACCCAAGGCTCCGCCGCGCCACATTTGGTATTGATTTCGCGCGTTCCACTGTATATATTTGAGATAGAGGCTTTAGTGGCACTTTCACAGGAGGTCACCATGAAGACGCAAGTCATTGCAGGGCTGGCAATTGTGATGTTCGCCTCATTCTCGTGGGCACAGAAGTGGGTTCAGCCTACCCAAGATGGCGTGGGCATCTACAAGAATGAAGTTCGCCAAGTCTACGAACAGCCCGTTACCACGGTTGGCTCCTCCGTGCGCCTCGAGGTGCTGCAGGCAAAAAAAGAGTCGTACAAAGTTCGCTTTGACAATCAAGAAGGATGGGTTGAGAAGCGGCTTGTGGCAGCAGTTGCCAAGGGCGCCAAGTCCTACACCTTCGACGATGCAGAGGTTATCGGCTACCTCGACAACCCCACACCCGTGTATATCCTCGACGCAAACGACCAGGAACGCGATCCTATCCAGTTGCATCGGTCATTTGCCGATGCCCTTCGCGAGAACGTCGACAAAGAAACCATCGAGCGTCAGGCCACCAAGTAGCCTGCACGCATCCAGCCCTGCACACACAACAAACGGTCGCGGCTCAGAATCCTGAACCGCGACCGTTTGTCTTTGAGACGGGTGTCCGAGCCCTATCGGTACATAACGTCTTCCTTCTTCTTCATCAGAAGCCGCCAGATCTTGTCGACCAGTTCGCCCTTGGTGAATGGCTTGACAATGAAGTCGTCGGCGCCACTGGCAAAGCACTTCTCGATGTCTTCGTCGGCGACCCGGGCCGACAAGAAGGCGATGGGCACGTCGCGCGTCTCCTCCTGCGAGCGGAGAATGCGACAGATCCGCGCACCATCGAGCCCACCCTTCAGATGGGACTCCAGCATGATGAGTGAGGGCATGTTCTCGAAGGCCAGCAGGAGCCCGGCTTCCCCGTCTTCAGCAACCAGGACATCGAACACACTATCGAGGACTTGACGCGCTGCATCGCCGGAGTCGCGATCGCCATCGATGAGAAGGATCTTGGGTTTCTTCTCGATAATGGCCAGGGTGTCGTCGGGACCCGAGGCATCTTCGGTCATGACATTGAGCAGCGGATCGTTCCCTTCGCCCTTCTTGCCAATGGCAGCCTCCACCGGCAGCAGCACGTGAAACTCGGTACCCGGAAACTTCCCCGCAGACGTGCCGGTGCTCTCAGCCCAGATACGGCCCTTGTGGCACTCCACGATGCCCCGCACAATCGACAGACCCAACCCCGTGCCGCCGCTCATGTATCGGGAGGAGGTGGAACTGTGCTGACTGGTTTTTCCCACTTCGTAGAACGGATCGAATATCCGCTTCTGGTCGGCCTTGTCGATGCCGATGCCCTGGTCACAAACAATCAGGTGAAAGGTCTTGCCCTCATCTTCCAAGCGGATATTCACTTTGACCCGTGTGTTGTCGGGCGAGTACCTCACGGCATTGCTGAACAGGTTGACAAACACCTGATGCATGCGGATCTTGTCGCCAAAGTGCCTGGGCATATTCTCTGGAAAATCGCACTCAAACGTGATGTGGCGGCTGGTGTGCAGGTCGGAGAGTTCCTCGATCGAGTCTTGCGCGATCGCCGCCAGATCGAGGGGTTCGGGCTGAAGCCTGAGACGTTTCTGCTCGATGCGTGTCACGTCGAGAATGTTGTTGACAACCTTGTGAAGCCGGTTTGCCGCGCGATTGATGTTCTCGACCATGCGCAGCACCGTAGGGTCGAGGCGATCGCGCATGCTGTCGATAAGAATGTCGGAGTAGCCCTTGATGGACGTAAGCGGAGTCTTCAGTTCGTGCGAGGCAATGCTCAGGAAGCTTGACTTGAGGTCGCTGAGGCGCCGAAACTCCGCATTGGCACGGATGAGTTCGGCGTTTGCCTTCGCCATCTCCAGATTCTTGCGTGCGATGTCCGCAGCGTCGGCTCCGTCAACAGACTGGTCGTGCAGCAGGAACACCAGGACCTCGGGGCACCCGCTCCCATCGGGGATCGAGAACCCCACAATCACGTGTTCCTTGTAGCGTTTGTCACCACGCGCCAGTTCCACGGCAACCCGTACGTGCTCACCCTTGATCATGTTCGCAAGCACCGCATTCCACGAACTGTGATCGCGAATCCTGGTGACAAACTTGCCGAACAGCGCCCCGATGAACTCGTCCTTCTCCAGGCCGAGCGTACGCAGCGCGCTGCTGTTGGCGTAGGTCACCACCCCGCGCACATCGGCGACAACGACCGGATGCGGGCCATAGGATACGATTTTAGAGAGAAATTGCGTCTGTTCCATTGTAGGTGTTCGCGCTCCTGTGCTCCCTGAGTCAAGCCGGTGGAATCCCCGAACGCGCACGTCACTGAGACAGTTCCCGCTCAAGACCTTCGATATCCCGGCGAAGCTTCTCCGCCTCACCGGGGTTCTGACCATGGATTTCGGCAATCTTGCGGGCACGCAGCTCAAGAAGTCGGAAATGGCCCTTGGTAAGCTCCGCAGGCTCCGAGATGATTTTGACAATTGCGTCGACATCGGCAGTGGACGCATTCCCGCGCATGTACTCGCGAAATCTGCTCTGGGCCGAGGCAAAGACGTGTGCATCCTTGCGGCAGTACAGCATGTCGGGGATGAATTCCCGAAGCAGCTTCTCACGCATCTCGGAGCTGGAAGCACCGCCAGGCCGGCTCTCGATGGCTGCGGGCTTCTCGATCTGGGAAATGAGCAGTTCAATCTCACCACGCACCCGTCCGAGCTGCTGTTCTCTGTACCGAGCTTGATAGAGGATGGGGAACGAATTGACACTCAGGTTCGCGTTGCCGATATGCTCGAAACGGCCCATGAAGTACACATCGCCGTCTTGCGCGAGGATCTCCGCCTCGGTGTGGAACGAGACAATTTTAGCGGGTGTTGGGATGAAATCCTCGAACTCCCTCATGCCCTCGATCTTCTCTTTGAGCTTCTGAGGGTCGAGCGCCGACTCCAGGCCCTCGAGACGCTGAATGATCTCCTCCAGGCCCTCTTCGAGCGAGAGCCCCATCTCCGACTGAAGAAAATCTCGGAGGTTGTTCTGGTCTCGAAAGTTGCCCTGCGCCACCAGCAGTCCATTGTGCACTACTGCTGCAATGGGATGCTTCATCGCAGCCACTTCGCCCGGTTCCAGGTCGATAATGGCATACACCGTCAGGCGACCGTCGAGGTTGGCAGGATCGCCTTTTTTATTCTCAACGCCGAGGAGCATAGTGATAAGCCTTGCAGGGGGAAATCGACGTTCTCACGCCCGACTGCCGAGAGTGCCGGGCGCTGGTTTGGTTGGCCGGGAGGCTGCGTCGATGCCCCTGAGAAGCACAACCAGTGAAGTCATGAAGAACAGATACCACGCCCATCCCGAATGCACGTTGGTTACTGCAATGAGCGCCCCCCCGCCAACCAGCGGTGTCAACGCGTAGCACGTGAGTCGAACATGTGTGACAAACCGCAGTGTCCGAGGGATTTTGAAAATATACGTCGCGGCTGCCAGCATGAGCAGTGCGCTCAAAATGTTGCCCAGAGCACCAAACGCGTCCCGGGCGAAGAAACACACGAAGATTGGGACAGTGTTGGCTCGCACAAACGCGGTCAGGCGCTCGACCGTCAGATCCACGGTTGCGTCCTTGCTCACAAACGCCGTGTAGGGTATGGCTGCCGGCATTCCGAGACCGCCCTGCGACAACACCTGAGTCCGACCCAGCACCGCTCGGGGTAGCGGCACAGTGCCGGCAACAGGAGTGTACGACGTGTCGATCACAAGCGGCGTGTCGGCCAGCAGTGCCAGCATGTTGTTGTTGCCGGAGAGCAGCGACAGCACCGCAGCCAGATGGTCGGTGCGCGGCACATAGGGCGTTGGCTGTGATGGCTGAAGCACGCCCTTGTCGATGCGGCAGCCGGAGAGGATGCCTCCCAGATGCACGCCCAGACCGTCGGCAGGATCGATGGTGCGTGCTGTGTTCGCTATGGCCGATATGAGCGTGGCCAAAAGCACGAGGCGCAGGATGTACCGCACCGGCTTGGATGTACGTGAGGAGGCTTCCTGGGCGTACAGCGTGGGGTCAACGATGCTGCGGTGGAAAAGACGGAAGAATCCGAGCTTCTCACGCATTTTTCCCTTGTCGTGACTCACCCTTGAAGCCTCCTCGGATCAGCAACCAGCCCATGCACTACCGGGCAAGAATCTTCTTCACCGTTGGCGCCGAAATCCGCTCGTATTGCGGAAGAGCGCCAATCAGCGGACGTGCGTAGGCCTTGAATGCATCGGTGATGGTCGAGTTCTTCACATCGATGAATTCGTCGGGCATGTGCTTGGTCTCACGAGCGACACTGGCCAGCGGCGTGAGGAAGTACTCAACCGAGTAGTCGCCGGTACGCCGGATCGCCACGCTGCCATCCACATTCTCCCACACCGAGAACTGCACGGCCTTCTCCCCTACCTCGCGAGCCTCCTGGGCGTCCACTTCAGAGACCACTCCCACAAAGCTCCTCTGCAGGTATCCGAACGTGTCGCAGCGAACGCGCTTGATCTTCAGCTTGGACCTGACAAGATCGGAAAGTGCATCACCCAGGGCGCCGGTACCCGAGAGCTGGACATTGCCGTGCGCGTCCTTCTCTTCGGTCTTGGTAAGCGCTGCCACCATGGGCTGTCCGTTCTTGTCTTCGATGCCTTCGGAGACCGCAATGATGCACCGGCCATACTGCTTGTACACGCGATCGACATCGGCCAGGAACTTCTCCTGCTCGAATGCCTTCTCCGGCACATACACCAGGTGTGGTCCGTCGTCGGGGTACTTCTTGGCAAAGATGCTACTTGCGGTGAGGAAGCCGGCGTTGCGGCCCATAATCACGCCGATGTACACGCCCGGCAGACTGAGATTGTCGAGGTTGATGCCCGCAAAGGCCTGTGCCACGAACTTGCCGGCAGAGCCGAAGCCCGGGCAGTGGTCGGTGACGCGCAGGTCGTTGTCAACGGTTTTCGGGATGTGAATGACCCGAAGCTCGTAGCCGGCAGCCTTCGCATTTTCGTCTACGATGCGGCAGGTGTCGGCAGAGTCGTTGCCGCCACAGTAGTAGAAGTAGCGCACATCGTGTGCCTTGAGTACCTCGAAAACTTTGTGGCAATATGCTGCATCCGGCTTGTCGCGGGTTGAGCGCATGGCCGACGATGGGGTTCGCGCCACAACTTCGAGATTATGCGTGGTTGCCTGAGTAAGGTCGAGGAAATCCTCGTTGACAATGCCGCTCACACCGTGCCGGGCGCCGTAGATGTTCTCGATGCAGCTATACTTGCGGGCCTGAAGAACCGCTCCCACAAGGCTCTGGTTGATGACTGCGGTGGGACCACCACCCTGTGCAATGACCGCTTTTCCGGTAAGCTTGGCCACGATCTGGACTCCTTTTTGATGTGAAATGCGATGTTGCGTGCAGAACTGTTCGAGCCATGAAAAATACCACATGACACGCGATGGTCGTGGGATGTCCAGACCTGGCCCGAACTGGGGACGAGTCACCTCCAGATCCGTCCGCACGTCCATCGAGCCGTCCGCCGGGGTGTCACCCGATCACCTATTTTACACCGCCCGTGACTACCCAGGACCCTCTGGCGACCACTTCCCTGACGCTCGTCGAGTGCTCCCGCCGCGCCCCTCGAAGCAGCCTGCGGCCACACACTTCGAGCAGGCTCAGTGCAACGCTTTGACGCCGCTCAGTGCATCGCTCGGGGGGTGCGGCGGGAGTGTATCGAGACGAGCATCGAGGACCTGAGTAGTCAAGACCGCCCACAGAAAGGCCCGAATGTCATCCCACGCAATCGACCTGGTCGCAGTTGACAAGCACCCCTTCCGCGAAATCCTGCGACTCGCCGTACCGCTCATACTCTCGATGACCGGTCTGGTGTTCATGCAATTTATCGACGGCATTTTCCTTGCCTGGTACTCCCCGGTGTCGCTTGCTGCCATGGGATTTGCCGGCATGTCAAACTACCTGATCGTGAGCCTGTTTCTGGGTACGGCTGCCTATGCGTCAACTCTCGGGGCACAGTACATCGGCGCCGGGCGAAGCCTGCGAGCCGCAGCGTCGACCTGGCAGGCAGTGTACTTCTCGCTGGGCGCAGGTGTGGTCATCACCGTTTGCGGCGTGTATGCCCGCCCACTCATGGGACTCACGCACCACGCACCCGACGTGCTGGCGGAGGAGATCGTCTACTTCCGCATCATGTGCATGGGCGGATGGGCAGCGCTGCTCAACAACGCACTTTCCACATTCTTCAGCGCGCGGGGCGATACACGAACGCTCATGACAGTGCAACTCGGCGGATTCGCGGTGAACGCGCTGCTTGCATACGTCCTGATATTCGGCAAGTTCGGAGTGCCGCAGATGGGGATCGCCGGAGCTGCACTTGCCGCGGTCATCGCCCAAGGCCTCTGCGCCGGAGCCCTTGCCACGTTATTTCTGGGACGGGCACAATTCCGCACCGAGTTCGGTGTGTGGGGTATGCGACCGTTCGACGCATCGCTCATGGCCCGACTGGTTCAGTTCGGACTGCCCAGCGGGTTCCGACAATTTGTCGAAATGATCGGGTGGAGCGCCTTCATGTTCTACCTGGGTCGCATCGACACCGTATCGCTGGCAGCCACCACCGTGGCATTCCGCATCAACGGACTGGCATTCTTCCCTGTCATTGGACTGGCCTCGGCTGCTGCGGTTCTCATCGGTCATGCGCAGGGCCGACACATGCCCGCACTCTCGGCGCGCATCACCAAACGCTGCATGGTACTGGCCGAGGCCTGGATGCTGCTGTGGGCAGTGGCGTTCATCGCTCTGCCGCACCAGCTCTTTGCCATCTTCGGCGCAACCGATGCCGGCAATGAGGCAATGACCGCGCAGATCGCCGCCGCCGGAGTCGTGATGCTGCGGTTCGTGGCCATCTACTGCATTCTTGACTCATGCAACATCGTGTACGTCTTTGCCCTGCAAGCTGCCGGAGACACCCGGTGGACATTCGTGGCGACCATCATCCTCTATGGCGGGTTCGTTGCGGCGCTCAGCATTGCCGATGCCCTGCACGCCACCATGGCCGCCGAATGGACCATGGTAACGATCTTCGCCATGACCACCGCCGCGGTGTGGGTGGCGCGCTTCCTTCAGGGAAAGTGGCGCACCATACAGGTGATCGAGTCGGACATCGAGGTCGCGTGAGTTCCGTCCATGCCGGCGGTTAGTGCATCGAGACGGTCACTGCCGACACCTGACCATCGCGCGCGGCGGCGAGCACGAGCACAGAGTTGACGCGCGCGAAATCGACGGTAGCGGCCACACTGGCACGCAGATCGTCCGACGCGGGATGGAGAGGGTACGCGGTGCCATTGGTGACGATGTCCCACGCCACCGCAACGGACAGCAGTGATCCCACCGCGAATGTTTCTCCGAAAAACGGCTTGGTGAACAGGAGTGCAGGCGGTCGCTTCGCCCGACCCAGCACAGAGCGGAGCGCCTCTGCCTCACACACGTCCTGGGGGCCGCCACCAGCGCCGCTGATCACCAGGTCCACGTCCAGGTCGAGCCGGCCGAGATTGTCAACCGGCGTCACGCGACAACGCGCTGCATCGCCGAGCCCTGGCGCCGACAACGCGAGGAACACGCTGCCCTCCGACACGCCGACGCCCTGCACTGCTGCACCGCTGGACAGAGGGTGCGGCAGATGCGCGGGGACCGCTCCCGGGTACCAGCCGAGTTCCCGATAGTGCGACTCGACAAGCGGGGAGTACTCCTCCGCTGCACCCACGCAGCACAGTGCGCTCTCACCCCGCGCAATGGTGTCAATACCGTATGTCAACGCCTCCAGTCCGCAATTCTCCAGCCCCGCCAGCGTGCAGCCGCCTGCAGTGAGGCCCAGATGCTTCGACACCGTGCCAAGAGGAGCATTGGTGACGCCGTTGGAAAACGCATTGGGGCCGGCCATCTCCGGCCCATAGTCGAACAGGTAGTCGTGGAACTCCTGGAAGTACGACGTGCTGCCGTGAGTGAGCCCCACAAAGACCGACCCGTCGCGCCCGGAGAAGCCGGCCCGCATCCACGCGCTGTCGGCCGCGTAGAGCGCCATGCGCGTGAGGCGTGCCATGCGGCGGGCATCCTGCGACTTGACTCCCGACGGCAGGGGGATGGTCTCGATCTCCGTGCGCGCGCCACCTGCAGCCCGTTGACAATGGAGCAAGAGCCCCTCGAGGGCATCCGCCCCGGGTACCACCAGCCCAATGCCGGCAATGATGGCAGACCGGCTCATGCGCCTGCCTCCGCGCAAGTGAAGACCAACGCAAAGGCCTCTCCGCCGAATCCGAGCGAGGTGCTCATCACCGTTGGCAGGTGAGGGATCTCGACCGGGCGCGAGGACACCCGCAAGTCCACGAACGCGGGATCGCGCTCGTGGCAGTTGAGCGTTGCCGGGGCCGTGCGTTCCTGCAGCGCTATCACCGAGAACACCGCACCCAGGGCCGCAGAGGCGCCGAATGTGTGACCCGTCATGGACTTGGTGGAGGTGGCAGGAATGCCGGCAAGTGCGTCGGCAAACACCGATCGCAGCGCGCAGTACTCCGACGGATCGTTAGCCTCGGTGGCAGTGCCGTGGAGTTCCAGGTGATGCACCTGTTCGGGTGTGAGACACGCAGACGCGAGTGCCTTGAGCATGGCCTGCGCAAGTCCCCTGCCCTCGGGATGCGCGCGCGTGTAGTGGTATGCGTCAAGAGCTGCGCCGAAGCCGACGACTCGCGCAAGCGGTCGAACGCCGCGCTGCTGCGCCGACGCCCGCGACTCCAGAACCAGCGCGGCGGCGCCCTCACCCGGACTGAGTCCGGCGCGCGCCTTGTCAAAGGGACAGCATGGCTGCTTTGACACCAGCCGCAACGAGTTGAACCCGGCAACCACGTATGGCGACAGCGCCTCGAAACCCGCCACCATCACGCGCTGAGCCATCCCCGTGCCAATGCGATGGAACGTCTGACCCATGGCAGCGGCGGCCGATCCGCACGCCGAGCAGATCGTCTGCGACCGGCCGGTGAGCCCGCGGGATTGCTTGACGTCGTGCAAAGGCTGCCCGAGAAGGAATCCGCCGAAGTGGGCCGGGTCGGGACTTTGATTGCCGCGCGTCTGGCGGTAGTAGGACGATGCAGCGGCGATGTTGCCGAGAGTGGTTCCCGCGATGATGTCCATGTCGGAAGAGGCAGAGAGCCCGGACGAATCCAGCGCCTGCCCCACCGCATGATCGAGCAGACGGGTGGCCCGGTCAGACTCGCAGGTCTCGCTCAACTCGGGGAGTACCTGCTGCGAAACGCGTCCGCACACGCACGGGTCCGGCGCCTGACCGCCGAAGAAGCTGTGGGTGGAGAGACCAGTGCGTTGTTGACGAACAGCGTCGCGGTGTGCGTCCAACCCCGAACCCAGGGCAGAGACAACACCGATGCCGGTGATCCAGACTTCGTGTGAGTCGGTCATGTGGTGTCATCCAACCGAGGACGGCCCGGCTGCGGATAACCGACCGTAGTGGCAGAGCAACCACGGTGGTCGATCACGCCCGTGCAGGCACATGACTCCGCACACCCTTGCCCTGCCTGGCCAGAATCTGCTTGTACAGCTTGAACATTTTGTACGACTGTGTCTCCTTGGAGTAGAAGGTCTCCCAGGCCCAGTGGTACAGCTCCTGAAGCTTCGCCGGTGTCATGTGTTTTGGAGTGAACACCACATCTCCGGCATTGTATCGGGCGTAGTCGCTGCTCAGAATCCGGCCTTCCTTCTCAAGCTGCTCGCGCACCCGGGTGTGCCAGAACGGCGTGAGCACCGTGAACTCCGCAAGGTCAAGATCGACCTCCATGAGGAACTCGACAAGTCGCTTGATGTCGTCTTCGGTCTGTTCGTCGAGTCCGAGAATGATCGTGCCCTCAACGCCGATACCATGGTCTTTGTAGCGTTTGATGCGCTCGCGGATGAAGTCCGATGTGTCAAACACCGCCTGGTACACGTACCACGCACCAGCCTGTGCTGCCAGGTCAAGCACCTCGTCGTCGTCCTCGATCGGGTGACAGCACCAGAACTTTTTGAACGGAATCATGGTGCGAAAGAGTTCCTTCTCCCACTCCTTGTTCTGCGCAAGGGAGTTGTCGACCACGAAGAGACGATCGTTGTCGATGGATGCCAGCTCCTCGGCAACTCGCTCCATGGGACGCGGCCGAAACGAGCAGCCACCCAGGTACGGCGTGCAGCAGGGGAAGCAGTTGAACCGGCAGCCGCGCGACGCATGGAAGAGATCGGCCATGCGGACGCCCTTATACTCGTAGAGGCTGCGATTGAGAATTGATCGCCGTGCAGGACCCACCGACTCGATTGGCGGGAAATTGCCGTGGTAGTCGTAGAGCTTCTTGAGTTTGCCGTTCTTCTTGTCCTCGAAGACTGCGGCAAGACGTCCCTCGACTTCGCCGAAGAAGAGACTGTCGGCGTTCTTCTGTACGTCTTCGGCGTGCAGCATTGACGAGATGCCGCCGAAGATCGTCTGAACGCCCATGTCGCGGAACCTGCGCGAGATCTCGAAGGCGCGGGGCATCTGCGCGGTCAGCATGACGGAGATACCGACAAAATCCCATCCGCCGTCAAAGGGAATATCCTGCACATTCTCGTCGGCAAACGTGACGTCGACCCACGAGGGAATCTCTGCCGCCATCACAACCGGGCCGTGGGGCGGAAGATTGAAGCCGGACTGGTGCTCAAGCTTCGACCATGTTGGATAGACAAGCAGGAATTTCACGACCGGCGGTTCTCCTTGCTGTTGCGTGATGCTTTCTGGGAGCCTACCCTCTGAGCCCCGAGACCGGATGACGGTCTACCAAAATAACTTCGGGAGCATGCGCGGATCGACGGGGCGCTGAAGCCGGTTCGCGGCGATAGCGCCCCGGGGACTGCGGGGATGGCCGGGATGAGGGTGTCGAGCGTCCGAAGTGCGTCCGGGAGAAAACCGTCGATACTGCCCGCAGGCATCGGGGGGATCGTGCCTGGTCGGCGGGCTGTGCTGCACGAGCAGGAACATGGGGGCTGCGCGCCCGTGCGCCCGCGCCAGAGGCGGAACTACGCGACGACCGACAGCACCAGCATGGTGATGTCGTCGTACTGATCGGCGCCTGCCATGAAGCTCTGCAGCTCGCGGATCACGTTCTCGCGGATCTTGTCTGGGTTGACCAGATACGCATTGCTCTCCAGCGCTGCCTGCAGCCTTCGCAACGTGAACATCTCTTTGGTGGGAGATCGGGCCTCGGTCACGCCGTCGGTGTACAGAAGCACCACATCGCCGCGCTCAAGCTGCAGCGACTGCTCCGTCACATATTCGGCCATGTCCTTGGCAAGCCCGATGGCCAGACCACCTGCCCGAATCTTGTCGCTGCGACCAGTCTTGTTGTGGAACCACAGCACATACTCGTGTCCGGCGCCGGCGAACGTCAGCTTGCGCTGAGCATCGTCCCAACGCACGTAGTTGAACGTCATGAACTGACCGCTGCGCATGTTGCCGTACATCTCAAGCCCGAACTTGGTGACAATCTCTCCGGGGCTCGAGGTGAGCTTCGCAATCATCTGCACCAGAGCCTTGGCCACCGCCATTACCATGCCCGCAGGCACACCTTTGCCCGACACATCGCCGATGACAATGCCCAGGGAGCCGTCCTGGTGCGGAATAAAGTCGTAGTAGTCGCCGCCCACCTCTTTTGCGGGCACGAAGAAGACGGCCAGATTGAGGTTGGCCAGCACTGGCACTTTGCCGGGCAACAACTGCTCCTGGATGCGTGTGGCGATGTTGGCTTCTTCACGGAAGCGAACCGTATTGGTGAGTTCCACGTACATGTGCGTGCTGTTCACCGAGATGCCCGCCTGATCGGCCAGCGACTGCAACAGGTGCGCATCGTTCTGATCGAAGCACGCCCGTTCCTTGGCATTCTGCGCCACAATGACTCCATACAAACTGCCCTTGAGCCGCATGGGCACCGCAATGATGCTGCGGATATGGTGATGATCGAGCCCGAGCACCATCATGTCGGTCTTGTGCTCGGTGCGCTCCAGAATCATGGGTTTCTGCTTCTCGGCAACAGCGCCAACAAGCCCCTCACCCAGATGGAACTGCGCCTCCACCATGCGGTCGAGAATGAGCTGCTGGTACTTCAGCGAGTTCTCGTCCACATGGTGCAGCGGAAAGAACTTGCCCGATGCCTGCGAGAACTTCAGGTAGGGCTCCTTATCGGCCGGACTTTCCAGCACGTACAGCACTGCGCCGGACGCCGAAAGCGTCTCCATGACCGTCTCGAGGATCCTGCCAAGAGTCTTGTCAACCGATGAAATGTATTCCGCTGACGAGGATATGTCGTTGAGCATTGACAGAACCACGTGCTGCGACCGGAAGAGGAAGGTGTTCTCGAAGAACATGTCTTTGCCGGCCAGAAAACACTGCCACGTCACACCAAAGCCGAGAACTCCGAAGAAGAGAACCGAGATGTATCGGTTGAGCCACGGCGGCTGCTGGTACATGATCAGATGCGCGAACAACCACAAGACAGCAGCCAGCACAGCATAGCGCTGTCCCTTGATCTTGCTCTGCGCCACAACAACCACCAGAAACAGGAAGACCGCAGCAAGCAACACACCTGTGAGAAGCGACATGTTGGCAGCCGAGGCCAGAGGCAGTAGCGGCGCCATGCCGAACATCACCAGGTACAAGAAGACGAAGTGGAACACGAACTCAGGGGGGATGCGCAGACGGTTGCTCTCACGGTTGATGATCGCAAGCATGGCGACCGACAGCAGCAGCCCGTCAAGGTACAGGTGATACACATGGAAGGACTTGCCGAGCAGGGTCAAGCCGATTTCGTTGAGCAGAAACAGCACGTAGCTGCCGGCAAGGACTGCCGCGCGGAGGTTGTGCCGAACTGATGAGAACTGCGAGGCGATGCCACCAATAGGCACGAAGAGAACTGCGGCGGCAAGTACCAAATACCACTGATGGGACATAGGGGCTCTCTATCCTTTGCAGAGGGACGCGCCCGTACATAGGGAATTTACATACATATCATACACTTCCGCAATGGATTCGGCAACCCGGCGCCTCGGCGAGCGCCGGATTTCCAGGATCGGGACGTGCGGGGATGGGCGGTCCCGGCGGACATCGACAGTGGGGACGTCCGCCGGGCGGCACTCCTCCATGCTCGTCTGCCGGCCCGGTGCTCCCCGCCCCATGCACTGGGCTTCGACTTTGCTCAGCCAGCAGCGCGGGTCGGTCCGCACCGCGCTCTCGCGCGCATTCCGTCGCTCCTACCGCACAAGCGAGGCAGTTCCCATCACGAACTGCGGATGGTCCGTATCGAAGTCATCCGAGCCTCCGCACTCATCACTCCGCATTTCCTCCCGCGTCTCGTGTCCGAACCAGAACAGACGTAGCGCGCTACGTCTCTACATGTTCGTCGAAGAAATCCACAACTCGTAACTCGTCATTCGCTTGCTCGTAACTCGTCACTCCTCGTCTTACTGCCAACAAGGTATTTTGGTCCAGCACAAACAATCTCCATGACCACACCCACCTCCCCCACCTCCCCCACTCTCATTCTTGCGCCCCTTCGAGGGGTCACCGGGTATGTCTTTCGCACGGCTCACGCACGCCACTTCGGAGGCTTTGACTGGGCGGTTTCACCCTTTGTGCCCACCGTCAAAGGCGTGGTTGTCAAGAAGTCGCACATGCGCGACCTCATGCCGCAAAACAACCGCGAAATGCTGGTTGTGCCGCAGCTCATCGGCAACGACGCCGACGATTTCGTCACCCTGGCCAACCAGGTAGCCGAACTCGGATACACCGAGGTCAACTGGAACCTGGGGTGCCCGCATCCCAATGTGACCGGCAAACGCCGCGGAGCCGGGCTCATCCCCCACCCCGGCATCGTGGCCGGGCTTCTCGACCGCATTGTCCCCCGCATCAAGCCGCGCCTCTCCATCAAGGTGCGCCTCGGCATGCACAGCCCCGACGAGCTGGGTGCGCTGCTGCCTGTTCTTGATCGGTACCCCCTTGTGTCAATCACCATTCACCCCCGCACCGCCGACCAACAGTACGAAGGAGTAGTTGACCTGCCGCGATTCGGGCGGTACATGCTCGCCTCGAAGCACCCGGTCACCTACAACGGCGATATCCGCACGTGCAGCGATCTTGCGCATGTACGGGAATTGTTCCCCAATGTCACAACGGTGATGATCGGCCGAGGCGCGATTGCCAACCCGTTTCTGCCCGGCCTCATCAAGGGCGCACGAGCTGAGAGCGACCCGGTCTCCCGCGTGCGGCTCTTTCACGACCAGATCTACCAGACACTCGGCATGGCCGGAGACGGCCCCTCGCCGCTGCTGGGTGCGCTCAAGGAGCTGTGGGGTTTTCTGGCGTTGTCATTTGACAATGGGCCGAAGGCGCTCAAGAAGATCCAGAAAACACGCAGCGTGCCGGAGTATGAGGATGTGACCGGACGGGTGCTGAGCGGCGCGGTGCGGTGGATTGCAGAGGCGTGAGTGCGAACATCTGCGGTCCGATCCCACGGGAAGCTGACGCGTACCTCGATGCCCCCCCGCCACCCACGAGTCGGTCACTTGACACCGAGGAGACTCCTGCGCAAGGCCCTTGGAGACGGCTCTGCGTGGCGCAGGAGCCTGCGTTTCACAGTCCCGCAGGCC
>Ga0315284_10001208_pt1 | contig 36639 bp, 26 predicted proteins | sample YL17G09_16_MG_FD_203696 | JGI IMG/M metagenome (GOLD analysis project Ga0315284, IMG submission 203696) | Sediment microbial communities from Yellowstone Lake, YNP, Wyoming, USA - YL17G09_16 | ecosystem: Environmental > Aquatic > Freshwater > Lake > Sediment | place: USA: Wyoming | collected...
GTGCGCGCGCCGTGGACGAGGACGGCATGCGCGGCGCGTGGCGCAATGCCGGCAATGTCGTCGTGTCCAATGGCGCGCCCACGGTCATGGGCGTTTCCCCCGACAGCGCATGGTGGAACCACCCGGTTACGTTGACCGTGGCCGCCGTTGACAGCGGCACTGTTGACTCGTGCGGGTTCTCCCTCGATAGCACGACGTGGAGCACGTGGCGTGCGGAACTCTCGTTGGACACCACGTTCGCCGACACGGGCATGACGCGCGTGTACACGCGCGTCAAGGACAACGACGGTCTGGTGTCGTCGGTGTACCCCGACTCGGTGTGGGTGCGCAGTGGTCGGCCGGTGGTAAGCGTGGTGACGGTTGACAGTGCGGAGAATCTGGTATTCGTGGCGGATGCGCGCACGTACCACGTCACCGCGTCCGACCCCAACGGCACGGTGCGCAAACTCTACGTGAGCTGGGATGGCGACACGACGGCTGAGGGCACGCTCACCGTCAACGCTGCCTCTGTGATCGACAGCTTCACGCACACCTACGCCGTTGCGCAGGCAGGGGCGCACGCACCTCGGTTCTGGGCGCGGGACGATGACGGTTTGCTGTCGGCGCCGCTCGCCAAGGCGCTGACCGTGCGACTCGGCAGACCGCGCATGGCCGGTGTCAGCAAGGACAGCGCTATCGTGTGGATCAACGACCGCGTTCGGTACACGGTGACGGCGGTGGACACCAACGGGTCCATCGTAGATCGGTACGTCTCTTTTGACAATGGGGCGGCGTATCGGCGGTTCTCGGGGGCGTACGTCGACACGGCGTTGAGTGCGTCGGGGACAACGACGATGAAGGCATTTGCGGTTGACAACGACGGGATTGTCTCCGACACGCTGAACGTACCACTCACGGTGCGACTGGGCGTGCCTGTGGTCTCGTCGGTGACGGCCGACTCGACAGTCTTCATCAACGACGCGCGGCAGTTTGCCATTGCGACGTTTGATACGAATGGGTCTGTTGACTCGGTGAAGATCGACAATGGCGGCGGGAGCTTCGGGGCGTTTGTGAAGACGACTGGTGGCGCCTACACGCTGAGTCGCACGTTCGCCCGGTCCGAGGCGGGCGCCCGGACGATACGGGCGATTGCCAAGGACAACGATGGCGTGCTCTCGGACACTGTGCGGTTGACGGTGACTGTGCGGTTGGGGACTCCTCTAATCGATAGTGTGAAGATCGATACTACCGGCAACAATCTGTTCGTCAAGGATCGGCGTACCTACCGGGTGTTCGCATCCGACACCAACGGCAGCATTCGGACGATCTACGCGGCATGGAACGGCGAAGCGGCGCCGACCGACTCGGTGGCGGTGAACTTCGCCCGTGGGGGCAGTGACACAATCACCCACCGCTACGACACGACGATGGCAGGGAGCCGCACGGTGCGGTTCTGGGTGCGGGATGAGGATACGCTCTGGTCGAGCTCGAAGGACACCGTGGTGAGTGTGCGGCTAGCGCCGCCGAGGGTGTGGGGGGATAGTGGGGATACGCTGTGGCTAATTGTGGATAATGGGTATGGAAGATACTATCCCGTACACATCAATGCCTATGACACAAACGGAATCAACAACAAGCCCACACGATACTATTTCCAGGAGTATGGTCAAGCGTTCGATACCACTCAAACCGAACCGTTGCCATTGCGGAAGGCGAATACAGATACGGTCATGTGGTATTTGAGCGCGACAGGAACCCCCAACCAGATGAAGCAGTTCTGGATCGCTGCCCTCGACGACGACGGCCTGGTGCGCGGAAGAACCAGCGGCACGCCGTGGGTGGTGTTTGCGGATAGCGCGCCGAAAAAGCCGGACGTAACTTTTGATAAGCCCGGTGGCGGCAATGTTACTTTGAAATGGAAGAATCTCGACGCAAAAGATGACTCGTTGACGCAGTTCTCTATTGTCCTTGGGACTTCGGAAACTGCGTGCAACGACACACTAGTTTCATGGACAGCCGCTAATAACGCTATCTTCCAAAAGAGCAGCGGATGGATGACCTACACCTTCAATCCCGGTGATACAGGGCGAACACCGCACTACTCAACGGATTTCTATTTCATGGTGATCTCAAGGGATGCGCGTGGGACGAAGTCAAGAAGCAATAACGGGACAGGCATTCTGATAAGCTATCCATAAAAACGATATGTAGTGGCTATCGCACTATTTTGGATGACAAATGGGACACAAACTCAACCTCGACGTAAGCCGCCAGAACACCAAAGTTCTTGGTCCCGCGCCAGACTCTGCGCCGAGGCACCAGGAGGAGAAGCCCAAGGAGCGGGAGCCGGAGCCTATCGAGGTTGACTTAGCGCCCGTAGCTCCCCAAGAGATGAACTCCCCGTATGACAAAGTACGGCTTAACAGTGTCGAACTTGTGGTGGGAGAGAGCGGGGCGTTTGAGTTCAACAAGAAGTGTAAAGCAAAGGCTATTATCGAAATCCTCGACGCCCGGGACGCTAGGTTGTCAACGATGGAATCCCTTTCTCTCGGAGAAGGGGATCATTGGACTCGGACGAGGTATGCTTCCAAATGTCTGTAGCCATTCGTGACCGTGTTTGCGGGTGCCATTTTCTTGCAGGAAATAAGGGTTCCTTGATTGTATGACAAACAAACAAAGTGGCTACCGTCACAATGCAGCCCTCGCGGCAACAGCCGTTGCATGCGGTCTCAACGAACCAACTATGCACACAAACAATCTCATTCCGATAATTCTCCTCATCACTTCCTGTTGCTGCCTCGCCCAGCCCCCCGACCCGTCGGAGAAGGCGCATTGGTTCTCCCACGGCTACACGCCTTTGTGGGGCGCCACCCAGGACGGCACATTCTCCCCCGCTTCCTATCTCCTTGTCCACGATATCGTCATCGACACCGGCACAGTCATGACCATCGAGGGTGGAACCACGATCTTCGCACTGCGCAACGCGCGTATCGTCGTGAAGGGACGCCTTGTGTGCGACGGTGCGGCAGTTGCACCCGTGAAGTTCGTCGCGCTTCCCCCTCAAGACTACTACGTGCCCCCGTCGGGCGTGGACACGCCACGCTGGGACGGCATCGTGGTGGAGCGAGGCGGGGAGCTGGTGCTCCGGCACGCCAGGCTCACGGGCACGCTGCAGGGAGTCGAGGCGAAGCCGGGGTTTGAGCGTCTGTGGCTTGACAGCGTGGCATTCGGCAGTACCGTGGACGCGCGGGTGGTGGTGGCAGGGCGTGTGGCGCCGGTGAAAAACGTGGCGTTGTTCTCGCTACGGACCTCGGATATCGAGGCTGCATCCGCCTCAGCCACCCAGCGCCCCCGGTGGAAAGCGCCGGTGCGCATCGGCTGCGGTGTTGCCATGGCTGCGGGGGTGGGGCTGTACATAGGCGGCCAGGTGGGCATAGTCAAGAATCAGTCGCTCTACGACACGGCGCGGGATGCCGGGAGCATTGCGAAGTTCAAAGACGCGCGCGACGCTGCTCGTAGCGTACGCACCATTGGCTTGGCCGTGCTCTGCGGAGCAGCGGCAGGATTTGCGGTTACATTCATTATCAAATAGTGGGGCATCCGGGTTTTTCAGTGGGCACCCGCAACCAGCGGTGATTTCGATATGGCGGCTCCGTCAGACGGCCTCGCGCAGACCCTTTGTCCCGCCTCTGGCGGTAACAGGATCAGGGCAGGTTCGCAGAAACGCAGAGGGGTATCATGCGGGTAGTGACCACGAGAGACCCTCTGTCAGCAATCGAACTGAATGCTATGTCTGACTTCTCCTGTTTTGACAAACGCTCGTGCTGAGCCCGTGGAAGGGCGAGCGGCCATGAAACAGGCAATCGCGTATGTCGTTGAGTATGCATCTTGTCTTCAGATTCGTAGAGGAGGTTCAATGCGTCGGGACAACATGAGTCTTGCAGGAATGTGCGCGGCGATGCTCGCACTATCTTGCGTACCAATTCGTAACGATAATCCGTACGATCCCTCGTTCGGCGGAGACTATCGCTTGAGTGTAGGATGGCCCGCGGATTCCACGGTCTTGAGATCGCTTGAGATTCTTGAGGGCTACCGATTCGCCGTAACAACGGGAACCGACGCATTCACGGAATTGACAGTCGAAGGACCTGTTGACGCTGCGCAACTCAATGCGTCGTACCGGGGTGGAGATAGTCTGCTTTTCGTCTTCACCTCCACCTGCACGACTCTGGTGAGAGTCGGCGGCGTATGCCCGAACGGAAAAACCGTTGCGTGCGACTCGGCACGGGTGCGGGTAACAAATCCATACCGGATTGCCGGCGGCGGAAACTATGCGTACGGCGCCAGGGCTGCATTGACAATTGAGCGAACGGACGCACGGCCTGAGCGGTCCGGTATTCTGGTTGAATGGAACGGCAACGACACATCGACAATTTCGCTCGCGTACTTCGACACCGTGAAGGCCGCACATAGTGTTTTCGCGACACTGCTCGATCGGTACGGGAACCGGTTCGGCGTGCCGGCCGTGCAGATTACCGTGGACAACGGCAAACCCTGTTTCACCGGACGCGCGGCTCTGGACACATCTGTATTTGTGTATGATACCGCGACGCTTTCGGTGACAGCTTCGCCCGGGGCTCCGGGCCGTTGGATTTCCAGGTATGTCTGGAGACGAGGAATATCTGTGATCCAATCCGATTCATCGTCGCGGACCAGCGTGTCGTACCGGGGGGCCGCCATGTACGATACGCTGCGTGTATGGGCAGTCGACGATCACGGTGACACCACAACCGCGCCCTTCGTTATGGCGATCCGGATCTATCAGGGAAGCCCGCTCGTCGACACCGCATGGTTCTCACCGACGGTCACTTTTATCAATACGGCGGCAACGCTTTCGGTTCTGGCCCATGACACCAATGGTGTGGTCACCGCAATTGAGATCGACACCTCCGACGACAGCGTGGCCGATGTGTCATTGAACGTCCCTCATCTTCGCGCCACAACCGGCAGCATAAGTCTTCATTTCGGCGCGCCGCAGAATGTGCGTGTTTCGCTGCGCGCGCGCGACGACGACGGCATCGCGGGGCCCTGGCATAGCAGCAGCCCGCTCATCGTAACGGGTGGAGAACCCATTGTCACGGGTCTGAAATGCGATACCGTGTGGTGGAAGACTCGTCGCACGATTTTCATTCAGACAAGCGACAACGGTACGGTAGATTCGTGTGCCGTTTCGATCGATGGCACAACGTGGAGACCATATCGCAAGGGCGTCTCCATCGATACCGCGTTCGCGGATACAGGCGTCCAACGCATGTACGTACGTGTAAAGGACAACGACGGTATGGTATCGGCAACGTACCATGACTCGGTGCGTGTCCTTCCGGGGGAGCCGCGCGTCAAGCGTCTTGACATGAATCCGGGCCCGCTCTTCGTACACGACGATATCCGGTGCACTCTGTCGGTGTCCGATCCCAACGGACGGGTGGATACGGTTGCGGTGTCACTCGACGGTGGGGTGAACTTTGCACGAAGTGCCCGATTAATCGGTGACACGTCTGTCGGACATGCCGGCGTCCGGTGCATCGTCGACACCGCATTCGCCGAACCGGGGCGCTACATCGTCGCAGCAGTGGCCATCGACAACGATGGACTGATCTCCGATACCCTGCGCGACACCCTCACCATTCTACGAGGCACACCCGTGGTGAATACGGCACAATTCATCGATCCGGGTGATGTGCTGAACTTCTATGTCAACGACGGATTCGCCGTTCAACTTGGCGCCGTCGATACAAACGGCACAATACAGTCCTGCCGGATTACCTTCCTGAAGATTGACCAGAGCGATTCATTGGTGTTTACTGGAACGTCAACCCGGGCGACCGGCATGATACCAATAGACAAGTGGGGCGATTACGCGATATACGTCAGTGTGATCGATGATGACGGCATACGCTCGGCACGCGTGCAACTATCCTCCTTCATTCGTGTGCGACGCGGCACTCCGCAGGTGACAGGGTTTGGAGCGAGTGCAGCCGCAGTATGGGTGTTTGACAACATCACGTACCAGTACAGCGTGAATGACCCTAATGGAATCGTTGACAGTGTGTTCTTTGATTGGGGCGATGGGAGTGCGGTGCAGGCCGTGCGGGTCGGCCAGAAGGCGCCACCCCTGCCGCTGAGCATTCAGCACACATACACCGGCGAATCCGTTGCCGGTGTCCACACCGTGAGTCTGCGGGTGCGCGACGACGACAGAGTCGACACCACGTATGCTTTTCCCGTCCTGGTGAGACGGGGACGCCCTGACGTTCATTTCGCGGGAGAGTACGTACATGATACGCTGGTAGTTCCATCCTTCAAGCCAAGGCTGTACAACTACTACAGGTTCGGTTCTCGTGATGTTGAGAATCTGACGCTGCATGCAGTCTCACAGGATACAAACGGCACGATCGTGCGGCACTACTGGAATCTGGCGGGAGCGCTCGACACAAATGCAGCCATGGGTGCGAGTACTGTTGGAGACAGTGTGCATCTGGACACGACATTCTTCCTTGCGCACACACCTCACTTCATGCTCGACACCACCTATCGCATCGCAGTTCTCGCCAAAGACGACGATGGCTTGATGGCCCACGACACCGCGAGCATGTATATCGATGGGCCGCCCACATATCCGCGATACTGTGTGCAGGCAGTGGATACACCCAGCGACACGATTGTAAGGTACGAGTGGTCCACGCTTGATCGCTACGACCAGGATTCGACCCTGATCAAAATCGTATTTGCAAATCCGCGGTACGACTCAACCTGGGGATTAGGTGTGGCCCAGAAATCCGTTACGCGCAACGATTCTCTCTGGCTCACATACAAGAATGGTTTCGTCTCATACGTCGCCATGGGGCAATACTATAAACGTACCGATCCGGTGCTGGGGAAGGTATATCGTCTCGATCTGGTTATTCCCTCGCGGATGCGTTTTCCCGGATGTCGAGGGCACTACAACATGATATTTGATGTGCGCGATCACAATGGGTTCGGAGACAGGTTCAGTTTCTTCAGCGAACTACTGATAGTATGGTAAGCAGCAAACTACTGTCACGCACCTCGTCGTGAGGGGACGCCTTGTGTGCGATGGTGCGGCAGTTGCGCCCGTGAAGTTCGTCGCGCTTCCCCCGCAAGACTACTACCTGCCCCCGTCGGGCGTGGACACGCCACGCTGGGACGGCATCGTGGTGGAGCGAGGCGGGGAGCTGGTGCTTCGGCACACGCGTCTCACAGGCACATTGCAGGGAGTCGAGGCGAAGCCGGGGTTTGAGCGTCTGTGGCTTGACAGCGTGGCATTCGGGAGCGCAACGGACGCGCGGGTTGTGGTGGCAGGGCGTGTGGCGCCGGTGAAGAACGTTGCGTTGTTCTCGCTGCGGACCTCGGGTATCGAAGCTGCATCCGCCTCAGCCGCCAATCGCCCCCGGTGGAAAGCGCCGGTGCGCATCGGTCTGGCTGGAATCGCGGTCGCCGGGGCAGGTGCGACGGTGGTGGGGATTTATGTGTATGCGCATAACCTCGGGCTGTACGAGGATTCGAAGGACGCCGCGACGCACACTACGGCCGAGGTCGTCAAGTACGAGCGAGATGCGAAAAACGGCAGAATCGTGGCCATCGTGGGTGGCGCGGTGGCGATTGTCGGGGCGGCTGGGTTTGCGTTGACTTTTACGTTCTGACAGAGGAGGCTGCGGTTCGTGTACGCAGTATCCCCAGGACAAACTCCCGAAGGGACAAGGCATAACCCGCACGTGGTATCACGCAGGCACGGGCAATCCCGACCCCGGAGCAACCGCCCCGATTGCACGTAGTATTTTGTCACCATGAAACCGTCCTCCCGCACCAACAATCCGCACGACGCCTTCTTCCGTGAGGCTTTCAGCCGTGCTGAGGTTGCCCGGAGCTTCATCTCTGAGTATCTGCCGACCGCCCTACTGCGCCAGGCAGATTTCCGCACTCTGGTCATCGCTAAGGATTCCTACGTTGACGAGGAGCTTTCGCAGCACTTCTCCGACATATTATATCGCGTCAATCTGAGTGGAAAGCCGTCCTTCATCTACCTGCTCTTTGAGCACAAGAGTTTTGTCGACCGCATGATCGCATTCCAACTTCTGCGCAACATGGTCAAGATCTGGGAAGGGCATCTGAAGCAGGAGCCGAGGCTCAAGACGCTGCCGGTCATTGTGCCGATTGTGGTGTATCACGGTCGAGCCAAGTGGGATGTGCCTAACAATTTGTTGGGTCTCTTCGACGAAGTTGCGGGGACACGTCAATACATTCCGGACTTCAGTGGTGAAATCTTCGACATTTCGCACATTCCTGATGAGAGTATCAAGGGCGCAGTGCTTATTCGTGCGCTCCTGTTGCTTATGAAGTATGTGAAGAATCCGAGTCTGTTGGACGCAATACCCGGGATATTTCAACTGATTAATGATCTGGGGAACAAGACGAGGGCGACGGAGTATATCGAGCTGTTCCTTCGCTACCTTATGTCGACAATTGAGACTGATAAGAAGGAAGTGTTTACCAAAGAGATCGTGAAGACTCTGAAAGAAGGAGGAACCATTATGCCGACGATCGCCGAGAGCTACATCCAGGAGGGCATCGAGAGAGGTTTCGAGAAAGGCATCGAGAAAGGCATCGAGAGAGGTTTCGAGAAAGGCATCGAGAAAGGCATCGAGAAAGGTATCGAGAAAGGTATCGAGAAAGGTATCGAGAAAGGTATCGAGAATGGAAAAGTAGACGATGCTGAGAAGATGATCGCCTTGGGCATGAGTACCGGCGACATCCGCAAGATCACCGGGCTCTCGCGAAGTCAGATTGAGGGCTTGCGGAAGAAACGAAAGCAACCCCTTCGTTGAGGCTGCCGTGCGCGACCGAGGAGATGGCCGTCGGAGGCGGAGAGACCATCCCGCATAGCGGGACAGATGTTTCGACTTCGCTCAGCACAGGCGCCAGAGTCCAGCCAGAATCCGTGACTTGACAGGTACAAAGATGGTTCGACATTTCGGCTGCGCTCGCAGCATTGGCGGTCGTTCTCTCGTGCGCCAACTTCAACGACAATCCGTTGGACCCGGATTTCTCGGGCGACTGCCATCTCAGCGCCACCTGGAGCGCCCTGGACAGCGCACACCTCGAAGCCCTCTGTCCCTACCGCGTCGCCTTCACCCAGGGCGCCGATGCATTTGTGCGGCTCGACATCAACGCCCCAATCGACACTGCGGCCCTGGCGACCGCCTACGCCGCCGGTGACAGCCTCACCCTCACCTTCACAGAGGCGTTTGCAGGCACACTGCGCATCACAGGCATCCGGCCCAATGGTTGATGACAATTTGTCAATCATACCCTTGAGTATGACTCGCCCAATGAGATTTTGTGCGACGGAAAGCGCCTGGCAATCACCTATTGGGGCCTATCGCCTGTGGGCATCATGCAGGCGTTCGCTCCAACGGAATACTTGGCTGGTAGGGAAGCTCCTTGATCTGCGACACTGGACCCAATCGATCCACACCGCGCACCCTCGCAACGCGCTCAGAACCGGAAAACCGTGCCCGCCAAAGCCCGCGATGGCGTATTTTCTCTGCGCGGAGGCTCGCAATGAGTGCACCTGTAACCCCATCGACGGTGGAAAGCGCCGCTCTCCCTGTGAGAGGACGGTGATGGTCGACTTCAAGCCCGGCGCGCAGTACACGGCGCTGGGTGACGGAAGATTCAGTGCGACGCTCGCGCCACCCGGGGTCGCAGATGTGAAGTTCTGGCGGATTGACGCCAGGGATGCGCGGGGGAGTGTTACGACAGGGCCGGTGTCGAGATTCATTTACAACCCGTAAGAGAAGCCTGCAGACCAGGACCGCAACCATGGCAACCAACATACTGGCAACCAGAACACTCAGCCCACGCGCCGCACTTCGACGCGCGTTCATGCTCACCGATGTGGCACGTGGAAGGAAGACCTCTAATCGCGTGGCGGAGTATCTCAACGATCCTGCTCTTCGTGAGTACTGGCAAAACGAGGGTGAGCCGTATGTGACGAATGCCGTCCTGGGGATGCAGTTCTGCATCCTGGTGTTTCAGCTCATTCGCATTTCGGGTGACATCAGCGAACCGCCTCACGAAGTACCCCCTCGCGAGCGACTTGGGCAGCTTTTCGAGTCGGCGCGGACGCGGTGCAACCTTGACACCCGGACACTGCCGGGCTTTGACTCGGTGACGCAACTCATCCATTTTATGGACTATATTTACGCTGAGAGGAAACACCCGAAGGATCCTCCGAAGCGTTCGTACTCCCCAACGGTCGACAACGAGCGGCGCAGATGGGTGCTGTCTACGTTCGATGGTGTGGAGACCGCCGTCGAAGCACTGGAGAAGCTGCCCAGGTCGCCGGATCTGGATGACGAGATATGGGAGGATTGTCCATGCACGGCCTCTGTCATCATGGATGGCCACGCACCGCGCAAATCCGGAATCCTCGCAAGCGAACAGGAGACAGTATGATCCCACGGTTACACAATCTAGCGGCGCTGCTGCTCACAGCTCTTGTCATGGCGATAGTCATCCTTGTCTGCGCTCCGCCGGTGCCGTCAACCGATCCGACGGCGGTTGACTACACCATGAATTTCGAGATTGGTGACACCGTCGGTCTCGTCGTTGGCGACACCTTGCACGCATCGGTTGTGTTGTATCCCGCCTACGTCGTCGATAGTGTGAGTGTGCGAATCGTTCAGCCATGCGGTGGCGGTGCGGCCCTCAATACGGCCTATGCAACCGAGTACACCCACGACAGTCTCGTCGCGGATCTCCCGCTGACGTGTCTTGGCACGGTGTGGGTTCGCGCGGATGTATGGCTTAACAATAGGACGATGCACTCCGATTCGGTGCGGCTGTCGGTAGGGGACTCGACGAGTCTCGGCGGACTCTCCTACACGTCCAATCCTGCCGTTTACGTCCTTGGCAGCACGGTGACGCCCAATACTCCTCACGTGAATGGCCACGCCACTCGCTACAAGATCACTCCCAGGCTTCCCGACAGTTTGGCGTTTGACACCGCAACGGGTATCGTCTCCGGCAAGCCTGTGGTGGTCCTTCCGGCCACTCTCTTTCGCGTGACAGTGTTCTCCCTCAACGACAGCGATACGGTCGCTCTGTCAATTCGGATCATGGACACCGCCACGGTGCGTGTGTCGACATTGCACTGGAAGCGCGACACACTCAATCTCTCGGTCCTCGAAGGCGAGACCATCTACTACGTGCTGCGGGACTCCCTCAACTACACGGGCACGGCGTCTCTGAGCTACACCGCACTGCCGGGTCTGCCGGTTGGAGATACGGTGATCTCAACCAGCGCGCTCTACCACCTCACCCCGTCGTACACCGACTCCGGAACGTACAACGCCCGGGTTCGAGTGACCGATGGAGCCCTATCCGACACTGTCACTCTTCGCGTACACGTCGCCAATGTCAACCGTGCGCCCGCCTTTGCGGCAGGTGCCCCCGAAGCAACTGTAGCGGTCGACGAGAACGCGACCCTCAGCATGCGCGTCAAGGCGATCGACGCCGACGGAGATGCCGTGCACCTCTTCGTGGATTCGTGCGGGCTTCCTCGATGCGCAGGTGACAGTCTGCGCGACACTACCTTCCGGTGGCACTCGCTGATGGGTGATGCGGGCTTGTATCGCATGGTCTTCGGCGCGACTGACGGGCACGACACCTCCTACGCAGGCGTGAGCGTGGGCGTTGGTGCGGTGAATCTGCCTCCGTCCATCTCCATTGCAGGCCATGTCGCGGGCGACAACATCGCGGCGAAAGAGGGATCCACGCTCACGCTCCGTCTGTCGCTGTCGGACCTCAATGCCGGTCAGCATCCTCGATTTGTCGCGTCAGTCCGGAATGCTCCGGCAGGCTCGAGCTTCAACGCAGACTCGGGCATCTTCACGTATACGCCCGGGTTTGACGTGTCAACGCGGGCCCATGCGACGGTGTTTGACAGCGTGACGTTTCGCGCGGTTGATGACGGCACTCCGCCGGAGAGTGCGCAGGTGTTGATTCGGATCACTGTGGTTGATTCGAACCGAGCGCCTACAGTAAGTTCGGTGGGGCCGGGCAATGGCGTGGTGGTCTCGGTCAACGCCCTGAAACTCACATGGTCGGGTGCGGATCTCGACGGGGATTCTCTAATCTACCAGGTGTATCTGGGAACGCTTTCCGACCAACTGGAGGTCGTGGCCACCACAAGCGACACATCCTATCGGCTTTCCTCCGCGCCCATCGAGGGCATGACCTACTACTGGCGAATTGTCGGCAGCGATGAGTTGACGAGTGCAACCAGCATCACACGCTCATTCAAGGTGAATAGCGTACCGACGGTCACACTGAGCGCCCCGCCGGACAATGCAGTGGACAACACAATTCCTGTTCGTCTGGCTTGGAGCGGGACGGATGGAGACGCTGCGGATGCCGCGAACTTGATTTATTCAGTATACATCGCATCAAGATCTGGCGCTTTCCAACGCGTGGCCTACGATACCACGGTGACTTCGTGCATGGTTCGAAACCTGAGCTACACCTCAATCTATCGATGGAAGGTGATGGTGTCCGACGGCAAAGATAGTGCAACATCCGCAGAACGTACATTCACGACTGGTGCCCCCCAGGCCCATCTTCAGGCGCTATCGGTGTCAGGTGGAACGCTTGTACCTGCATTCAATCGAGACACCCTCACATACACCGTAACGGTGCCAGCCGCGCAGGATACCCTTGACATTATCGCCACGCCCGAGGACTCGATTGCAGACACGAGAATCAGCGGGACGGCGCAACCGGGTGGTGTGCCACGTCGCATCACCGGATTGCAGTTCGGAGCCAACACCATCCCTGTCGAGGTCACTGCCGGTGACGGTGCCACGCGGCTCAGGTACACGATCAATGTTGTGCGCAATGGGCGTTCGTGGCAAAAACTATTTGGGTCCCCAACGTCCGATCAGGGGCTTGGTGTTGAGCAGTGCCCTGATAGCGGTTTCGTTGTATGCGGAACCTCAACGGGCAGCTCGCTTATGTACCTTGTTCGACTTGACAAATATGGTGATACGCTTTGGACGAGAACTGTTCGCAACGTGAACGATGGTAACGCCGTTGTGCATACACGGGACGGGGGCTTTGCCGTGTGCGGCAGCGTGGGTGGCAATATCACGGTAGTTACCTTCGATTCTCTCGGGAACATACTCCAAAGTTCGCAGATTTGTCGCGGCGGGGGTAGGGGTATAGTTCGAGACGCGAACGGGTATGTCGTAAGTGGTGAGATTTATACCGACGCCAATGATTTCGACGTTGTTGTGGCTCGAGTCAGTAACACCCTCACACCTGTGTCGGTTGACACGCTCAGCTATCCTGGTCCTCAAAGAGGCAAGGGAATCAGCATCGCCCCAAACGGGTGCCTGTTTGCCAGCTCGTACTCCAGAATATTCAAGCTGTCAAGCGATCTCTCCGTTCTTTGGGGTTTCGACGTCATGCTGAACGAGTATTTCTGGCACGCCGAACCAACAACCGATGGCGGCTGTGTTATCACTGGCAACATTGGCTCAGAGCTGTTCGTCTACCGTCTCGACAGTCTTGGGTCAGTAGTGTGGAGGGGCGCGGAACAGGGGGCAGGCGATTCTCAGGCTCGCGGAATTGTCAATACTGCTCAAGGAGATTTTGCCGTCACTGGGATGACAAACGTAGGAGCATACCTTTGTAGAGTGAGTGCGGACGGGATATGGGGCACATCAACCTTCTATGGCATACCATACAAGGAAACCGCCACTGATCTGTGCCAGACATACGATGGCGGGTTTGTGATCGTTGGCGGCATAAGTGGGGCCTATGGCGCGCGCGATGCTGACGTGTATGTTGTCAAGACCGACCAAGGTGAGGCCTCTCCGAACCCAACGCCGTAGTCGCCGACTTGAAGGAGCTGCGGGGTAGTCTGAATCGTTCCTCACTCTGTACGCTTACAGATGATGATGCGATCCTTCGAGTTTGATGTGCGGAACAAATGTTCGCCGGGTTCTTCTCGATTCTCGTAGGCAATGTCCGGGTAGTCTATGGTTGTCGGAAGATACCTTGTGAAATCAACATTCTGAACCAGATACTCTCTTACGCGCGCATCCTTGTCGCTGATGATGTACTTGCGGACAATAACCCAACGCGCATTCTTTGCCGGGGTCAGATCCTCACCCGTCAACCCGCCAACGACCCGCATCTTGGTATAGAACTTGACCGGCATATCCTCAAAAGTGATTGCAGCCGTATCGTTTGGGGTCCCGTGCGCCTTGAGATACCCGACAATTCCGTCCATCGGACCGACATAGTGGTGCGTGATTTCGTAGATGTACGATGGCACTGGTTCCAGCAGGATTGCGGCAAGCAGCGCTGCGATCCCAACAAACCGGTGAACGTGAAATACGAGTGAGATCGTTAGTGCGACCACCACAACAGTCGGCGGGATGATCGGCGCCAAGTACCTGTAGAATGAGTCTGGGCTGAACGCAGAAAGTGCGCCCACTGTGAACGCGACGAATAATGCGATCAGCCACAGGCCACTGGAAGCCTGGCGGTTTGGACATGCGATCCGCCGCTTCCCAACCCAACGGGCAATGAGGAATATTCCAAGCGCAACTGCAGCGGCGGTCATTCCTGTATGTAAATACAATTTTGCCGCGAACCGGGCGCCGAGTGCGACAAAGGTCCCACATTGCATGATTTGGGCACCGTACTGATCGGCGTATTTCATTCCCGAAAGCCAGATGATCCATGGCAGGTTGATTCCCATTGCCGCTAGGCAGAGCAGAGCAACTTTGATGAATTTCGTCCGCTCAAAGAGAGCCGCATGAAGAACAATCGCGAGTCCCAGGCTGAATGCATAGATGTAGTGGGTGTGGAAAGTGAGAACTATAGCTGCTACCAGCAACGCTGAGGAATGCCGGTGTCCTCGAAGCATTCGAGCATACGCATATAGTGCCAGAAGGCAGAAGAAGGCCGCCATGCTGTACCAACGACACTGGCGACTGAGAACCAGAAACGGTACATTCAAACCCAGCAGAAGCGATGAAAACCAGGCTGTGCGAAGATTGGAAAAGAGATCCTTGGAGAAGAAGAATGTCAACATTATTGTCAGCATACCGAATAGTGCGAATGGCGCCCGCGCGGCGAACGTGTTGTGCCCCAGTATGCTGAACGATGCTGCCGTGACGTAAAACGGAAGCCAGGTGTGCCATTTCCACACGTAGTTGCGGCCATATTCCGCCCCGAGCTCTTGCGAGAGATAGTTCTTGCCGTCGAAGCCGTAAGGGATGCCTCGAGCCAACACGGTCTCGGAAATCAATGCTGTTTGGGCCTCATCCTGCCAGAGCAATTGGTCCCCAAGATTCGGCAGCAAGATGACTGCGGCGGCAAATAGCAGCGCAACTATGGTGACCATTCGAGGATGGCTCGTTTGCAGCTTTCGCCAGATTCTCATGTTTCGATAACTCCAGGGCTCAGCTTGAACGGCCTCATCCCTCATCCAACAATATAGGTCCCGACACAGGTCCCGGCAGCATGGACGAGACCGTGCTTATGGGGCCGATCTTTCAGCTGTCTCATGTCTCAGCAGGAGAGTATTTTGTTGGAGAGTGCAATGATCGGGTCGCCACCTGACAAAAGATGACTATGCCGAAACCAGTTCCCATTGTTCCGGTCAAGAAATCAGCCTGGAAGGAGTTCGCCCTCTTCCTCGTCTTCCTGGCAGTCGTCGCCCTTGTGCTCGTTGCCCGGGTGCGGCTTCTGTCAATACCGTTTGAGCGTGACGAGGGCGAGTACGCGTACATCGCCCAGCAGTTCCTCAAGGGCGTCATGCCATTCGCGGAAACCCACAACATGAAGATGCCGGGAATCTACTTCGTGTACGCCGGGTGCATGGCGCTCTTCGGAAGAGACCTCGAGGGCATACATATCGGACTGCTGGTGGCGAATCTGGCATCGGTACTCCTGGTGGCACTGCTGGCTCGAATCGTCATCTCAAAGTCCGCCGGATATGTTGCCGGTTCGGTCTTTGCAGTGCTGTCGTTGAGTGAGACCGTCCTCGGAGTCTATGCGCATGCTGAGCACTTTGTGATGCTCTGCGTCATCCCCGGACTGCTGCTTCTCTACCTCGGGTGCTCGAAGAAAAGGTGGATACTCGCGGCCATCGGCAGCGTGCTCCTCGGATCAAGCTTCTGCATCCTTCAGCACGGGGCGTTCTTCGTTGCGTTCGGCGCCTTGTTCGCGGCTGTGCACGCGTGGAATGGAGGCGGCACACCGCGATGGCTGCGCGCTTTGAAAGCGGGCTCGATCGTTGTCGGCTTCGCAGCCGTTCCGGTAGCGGTGCTTTTCTTGACGATGTACCTTTCCGGGGTCTTCGGAGATTTCTGGTACTGGACCTTCACCTATGCCCGCAAGTACGTGACCATGCGTGGCCTCGGGTACGGCGCGGAGACCTTCCGGATTGCCGTTGTGCCAATGGCGATCTCGATGGCACTGCCGTGGGTTGCTGGGTGTTTCGGGCTCGTATGTCTCCTGAGAGCAAAGAGCGGGGTGCGGCCCAAGCTCTTCGTGGTGGGATTCGGTATCGCCTCACTCATCGCCATCACGCCAGGCTTGTACTTCCGCGACCACTACTTCGTCTTGCTGCTGCCGGCTGTTTCGCTCCTCTGCGCCGCGGGAATGGACGTCATCTTCGCATTTGTCATGAATCACAGCAGCCGATTCACCGCCCTGAAACTGGCTGGGGTCTTGGCCGTGGTCGCGCTCTGGCCCATCCTCGTCGAGAGAACGAACCTGTACGCCACGCCCACGACAACGCTCTCGAACACGAAGTTCTACCCGAATGCGTTCGCCGAATCGATCGTGATCGGGCGATTCATCGAAGAGAACAGCAGGGCCGCTGACCGTATTGCGGTGGTCGGCTCCGAGCCCCAGATCTACTTCTATGCGCACCGGAAGGCCGCGACCAGTTTCATGTACACGTATCCGTTGATGGAGCTCCATCCCAACGCGGCCAAGCAGCAACAGCAGATGATCTCCGAGATTGAGACGGCCAAGCCGAAATTTCTTCTCCTGGTGAGGAACCCCCTGTCGTGGCTCTCTGTTGGGGCGTCAGACACCAGGATCTTCTACTGGTTTCACGAGTATTCACTGGCGCACTACGCGATTGTCGGGTGCGCAGACAGGGTCTCGCGCGACTCGGCGAACTATGTCTTCGGCGCGCAGTGTCAGATTTATCGACCGCAGTCGCAGTACGGTATCGACGTTTACCAGCGTGTCAATTGATGGGTGAAGTTGTCTCCGGTCTTCGTGCAGGGATCCTGGTCAAGCCCATGAAAACGTACCACTCCATTCTGGCAGCGGTCTTTCTTGCGACAATCACCATCGTCGCCTTCGCGCCTACGATCCAGAACCAGTTCAATCACTACGACGACCAGTTCTACATCACCGACAACGCCATGGTGAAGTCGGGTCTCAACAGTGAGTCGGTGGCGTACGCGTTTCAGTCGGTGGTGGTGTCCAACTGGCACCCGCTCACCATGCTCTCGCACATGCTCGACTGTCAGTTGTTTGGTGTGGATCCTGCAGCACATCATGCAATGAATCTGCTGTATCACTGCGTCAATGTGCTGCTGCTGTTTTTCCTGCTCAAGTACTATACGCGAGCATTCTGGCCCAGTTTGATTGTGGCAGTGATCTTTGCCGTGCATCCACTGAGGGTGGAGTCGGTTGCGTGGGCGTCGGAGCGCAAGGACGTGCTCAGCGGCATGTTCTTGCTGCTGACGCTCTTTGCATACAAGTGGTATCTGGATCGACGGTCAGTCCTCAGATACGCGTCAATCGCTGCAGCACTCGCGCTCGGGTTGATGTCCAAACCAATGTTGGTGACCACACCCTTTCTGTTGCTGCTCCTGGACTACTGGCCGCTCAACCGGTATGAGATTGGGCTCCGGTCGTGCCTCAGCAACGATTGGCGCAGGAATGTGTTCTCTCTTGTCATCGAGAAAGCCCCGCTGTTCCTGTTGGCCGCTGTCTTCAGCTACATTGCATTCGGGACTCAGAAGCATGACAGTTCGGTGTTCGAGCTTCCAATTCTGGTCCGGTCCATGAACGCCTTCGTCTCGTATGTGACGTACTTGAAGATGATGCTCATTCCGACGCATCTGGCGGTCTTCTACCCGCACCCGTTCATCACAAGCCGGGTCTCTGTTCCGCTCTTCGTGTTCGCCGTTGCTGCTGTGGCGGTCGTGTCGGTGCTGGCCGTCCTCAAGGCAGGCAAAGCCCGCTACCTGTTCACCGGGTGGTTCTGGTACTTGGGGCTCCTGGTGCCGGTGATCGGTTTCATCCAAGTCGGTGACCAGGCTCTGGCTGACAGATACACATACCTGCCCGCAATCGGCATCGCGATTGTCGTCGCATGGGCAGCGTGCGGATTCCTGGAGCGTTACACCAGATTCCGAATCGCGGGCGCTCCCATTGGTGTTATTCTCACACTCGGCATGGTCCTGGGGTCTCGCGCGCAGACGGCAACGTGGAAGAACGACTTCGTGCTCTTCTCGCATGCAATCAACGTGACCAAAGACAACTATAAGATGCACTACGACCTGGGCATTGCCCTGCGCGGGGCTGGGGACACGAAGGCCGCGCTGAACCAGTTCCTCCAGGCGCAGAAGATCAACGGTCGCGATGAGATGGTATACATGGACATCTCGTCGATTTACATGAGAGAAGGCCGCTTTGACGAGATGGTTGTACTCTGCAACGAGCTTCTTTCCGTCAACCCGCACAGTTGGTCTGGATACTACGGGCGAGGCATCGCGCGTCTCATGAAGATGCAGCAGGATAGTGCCAAGTCCGACCTCTCCGCCGCATTGCGTCTGAAGATCGATGATGCGCAGGCGTTGGAGCAGATTCTCACTCTCGCCGGTCAAGTGAGGGACACCGAACTCGCGAACAAGGCCGGGGCCGCACTCATTGATCGCTATTCCAGGGATGGCTTGCCGCGGAAGGCCGAGGAGGTCCGGCGCAAGCTCGGGGAGTCGGCCTCGTCGAGCGCCGGCGCCGAGAATCCCCCGTTGCGTTGATCGGCGACACAGAAGCGGTAGCCTGTCGCAGCGAAGAACATGGCCGCGGGTCTTTTGCTCGACACCCGCAGGCCCTCCTTGCCTTCTGCCGGTTGTTGGTGCATACTATTTTCCGGTTTGTCACCACACCCGAGACCCCGTCATGATGTGGAATCCCGACGATTCCAAATCCTTCCCCGGAGAGGTGCTTCTCTACGCGGCATTGTTCTTCGGGGACCTGCGCCGTCGGGCATTGAAATGGAAGGCCCGCCCGGACGCCTCCTGCCTTGAGCACTACCGGCAGTTTTTCAGAGAGCACCTGTGGAGCCTTGGCGCGTTGGATGCCGACCGCGAGGCATTCGTAGCGACGCTGGACAAGGTATACCACTGGGTCAAGAAGAACCCTGACACGATCTCGGCGGAGCTGGCGCATCCGGTTCAGCGTGTCGCCAAGTGGGTGCAAGGCAACCACGACCTGGTCAAGATCATGAACGGCATGAGAACCTTTCTCCCGCCGAGCGTGCTGTCCTGGATACTCATCGTGCAATGCACATGCTACGAGATCTATGGTGTCTGCGAGGAGGGGATGGCGAAGCTGCCCGAAGCCGATCCACCCGATGAGGTCAAGGCACGGATCGCGGCGTTCAGCAAGGCATACTCTGATGTCAAGCTGGCATTGTGCATACCGTAGCGCCGGGCTCATTGCGTGCGTCTTGTCGGTCTTCTCCTGCGTGTGCTCGTGCTACCAGTGCTGCTTTTTCTAACCAAGCCGCAATGGTGAAGGCTATTTTTCGCATGGACAGAGGAGATTACCATGGCCACAAGGTGTCCTGTTTGTAGAGCGCCAGCAGCTTCCGGTCGCCCCGACGACGGCAGGGATGTCTACTGCGTCAAGTGTCCGCGGTGCGGTCGATACGACATGACGGGTACGATTTTCGAGACGATCAATTTTGAATCAGGAGACAGGGATCAGGGCAGCGGTATGATCTCTGCCGACTTGAAGTTCCTTGTATCAAGTTGGATCCGCGAACATACCTTGAAGGACTCCCCATTGGTGGTTGACTCCAAGACTCTTGGTGTCGCCAAGAATGCGGTGGAACCGTCCTTGTCGGAGAAGGCCCAGCGGCTCATGCTGCGTTCTCGAACGCGGAATCCACGGGTGGGCGCGTGCTTTCTCTGGAATGTTGCGATCACGAAAGAGGATGGACGCAATCCGAGCGATGAGATATCCGATATCTTGGGTCACTGCTATATCCGCGATCTTGATGAACTGAGCTACGTCGTCGATCAGTACTTGATTGGCGCAAAGGGACTCCTTGAGCCGGTGGACGAGGACTTCGGGCATAGGCGCGGTGTCCGAATTACGCCCAAAGGCTGGGCATATTTCGACGACATGCAGCGAAACAAGGAAAGTCAGCAAGGGTTTATCGCGATGTGCTTTGCACCAGAGCTCAATGTCTTGCATGATGCTATCTGGTCGGCTATTGGTCAGGCTGGCTGGAGTCCTTTCAGCCTCAAGGAAGAGCGCAAAGGACTACTTCTTCCTGTCCAAGAACAAGGCCAAGGAGATCAAGTACGCCGCATTCACGGATCTTTACGATCTTCGGCGAAGGTGTGCTGAAGTCAATGGGAACCGACAAAGGCTATTTCACGATGGCGAACATCGAAGAGGCGCTCAAAATAGTCAAAGAAGTTGGGATACAGATTCCCGGCAATGTGAAACTGAAGCATCCTATTTCACAAGCGCTCAAGGACCGCCGGGCGGGAATAGAGCCCTTGATCGGGCACGCCAAGAAATTCGGGCTCGCAAAGAGCAAGGCCAAATCGGATACTACGACGCTGGCCTCAGGTTACCGCTCTGTCCTGGGCTTCGATTTGCATCAAATGACGCGGTACTTGTCGGGAAAAGTGAAGACGGCGACCGTCGGGTGAGAGAAACGAGAGGGAAGATAACGATGAAAGAGAGCGGGGAAGCGAGGGGATGGGACGTGACAGGCGGGAAATAGTCAAATGCGGCAGTTCTTGCCCGAAATGATTTCGCGACAGCGACAAGCTAGTGGTGTTCGGCTCTGGAGCGCGGGGACGGAAGCTGTCTGCGGCTTGAGCGCCGTACGCGCGGCGCCTCTGTAGCAGTTGGCAGGTGATGGGGTGCTTCGGAGTCCCGTAGGGACGGCACCAGCACAACGCGTCAGAGCAGGCGCCGCCCCTGACGGGGCTCAAGGATGCATCTTCTTCACTGGCTGCTACAGAGGTGCCGGCCCTAAAGGGCCTCAATGCCACCGATTCGTGCGCAAACTGAACGCGCATGCCCTGACGGGACTGCCGCGCGCCTCCAGGACTATGTCTTCTATGGAGAGGTTGGCCCTACGGGCCTGCGCAAGACCGCGCCCACGGGTTCAGCGGCGGATCCGTGAGTAACGACCGGCACATCGTCGGGGGTCTGCGTCGGGTGGGGCTGCACCACCGCGTGATACGTCACCGAATCTGTGGAGGGGATCACCCATCGTCAGCCCGAATCGGCCGATGCGGCATCAGGTGGTGTGGTCCCCATCTGACGAGCAGGGAATCGCGGAGTCAACCGGCAACCCAGCCTCGTGGGTGGGGTACTCCGTCCTCTCGCACAGCAACGTACCCTCTCACCCCACACACATTCGACCAGGCTCAGTGCGGCGCCCGGCGCAGTGCTATCCAGATGCGTTTGCCCTGCTCCCTGCACCGACCCCGATGAGCCCGGCGCAGTGCCATCCACAGGAATCTGCATTGTCCCCAGAATCGACGCAGGCCGACCCGAGATCGCACCCATCCAGGACAGCACTACTCCGTTCCACAATGAAGAAGGGGAAGAAGAACTCAGTTCCTCTTCCCCACAATCGACCAGGACTATGTGAGACGTCTAGGCCACGACCTCGGCAGCGACCTCAACCTCGGCTCCGTCGGCGCGATCGGGGAATTCGATTTCCACGCTCTCGCCTTCCCTCCTCATCTCTTCGATGAGATCGTCGCGGCCGATTTCCTGTAGGTGACGAATGCGCTTGTACTCGTTGCGGTGAATGGGACAGTACTTTGGATACACATACTGCCGTGGATACACCTTGACCTCGAACTGGTTGTCGCACCCTTCCAACGCACACGACATGACCGTGGTAACAACCTCGGTGTAGGCGTGTTTGTAGGTCTGGTTCTTGATGTTCACATCCTCGGGCTTGGTGCGCTTGCGGATGCGATAGCGATCTTGCCGGTGCTCAGGGCAATACTTGGAAATGTGAATGCCGAAGAAGATTTTGCCGCACGCCGGGTACTGACACTTCTTCTCTCTGAGCTTCTGCCGACGTCTGGACTTTGGTAGCTGCATACTCGGAGAACCGTCCTTTCTCGAAGAGCTGTTGGTTTGCCGCAACTCCTCGGGGGCTGAGTGCGTTACTAATATAGGGGCATAGTGCGAAAAAGTCAAGTGGTCGTGTGTGGATTTTCGGCGTTCGTGCGGGCATCCTCCTTGGGGTCACCGATCGCAACTTGCGTGGCATCAGTAACTTGCAGCGGCCAACCTCGCGAGATATCCGGACGTGGAAATCTGCGATACCTTGACTAAATGGGGTGCCTCCACGTCAAGCAGTGGCCCCCGGGCGGTCATCCTGGCGTCAGGCGCCCCTTGGGCGGGACACGATGCTCTGAGTTCGTCATCGGCAGCTGTATCGCATTGACGGTCAATGCGTTACGATGGGTCTGTCCGCCGGCACACTGTCTGTCTGTCGGAATCAGGAATACGCCGGATCCCTGCGGGTTGTTGTGTCCGGGACCTCGCATACCCTATGTTGGGGCACCGACTCCAACTCCCCGACAACCCGGCCTGAACCGTTGACTTGGCCACAGCCCTTTTCTATACTACATAGCGCGCACACGTCGGGCATCCGGAGGAACCGCGGGCATGGACATGCTTCACACCACCGCAGCAGTACCATCCGACCAGCCGGTCGACGTTGTGGCCATGCCGCCGTCGGTGAATCGCGACTGGCTGCAGGCACAGCCCGCGCTTGTCAGACGCAAACCCGATGCGTCGCTCGCGCTGGACTTCAGCAATACCACCCAGATCGACAGCGCCGGACTGGCCTTGGTGTGGTTCCTGGCCGACTCGTGGGAGCGCGCGGGCCGCAGGGTCGTCGTGCGCAACGCCCCCGAGCACATTCTCGGCATGCTGCGCACCTGGAAGAGCGCCGCACCCACCACCGTGCCCGCTGCCGCCGTCGAGCCGAACGTCTTCGTGCGTCTGGGTGATGCCGGCGCGGCATTCTGGGAGCAATGCACTCTCGCATTGTCAATGCTCGTTGAAATGCTCTACTGGGGCTCCTTCGGGCTGCGCAAACGGCGCGATCTCCGCAAGGGTGCTCTGGGCGACCAGATGTATCAGTTGGGCTTCAAGGCGCTGGGCATCGTGGTGCTCCTGTCGTTTCTTATCGGTATTGTGCTGGCATTGCAGTCGGCGCTTTTTCTCAAGGCGTACGGCGCCGGCATCTTCCTGGCTCAGATGATTGGCTGGGCCATGATTCGCGAGTTCGGGCCGCTCATGACCGCAGTGATTCTGGCTGGCCGCACCGGCAGCGCCACCACAGCCGAGATTGCCACCATGTCGGTGAATGAGGAAATTGATGCGCTGAGGACCATGGGCATCAACCCGATCCAGTTTGTGGTGGTTCCCAAGCTGTGGGCCATCACCCTTACCATGCCGCTGCTGTCCATCATCGCGTCGGCCGCAGGCATCCTGGGCGGGTACTTCGTGTCGGTGTTCTACCTCGACATCTCGTCGAGCCTGTTCTGGGGAGAGCTGGTCAAGTACATTCCCTTTGGCGACGTGAGCGCCGGGTTCATCAAGTCGGTTGCCTTTTCCTGGCTCATCATCTGGATAGGCACTTTCTACGGATTCAAGGTGAGGGGTGGCGCCGAAGAGGTGGGCAAGGAGACAACCGCCAGCGTGGTCACGGCGATCTTTGTGATTATCGTGGCAGACGCGGTGTTCTCGTTCGTCCTTTGAGAGACCCATGGCCGCAAATACACCAGTCGTCCAGGCCGACAACCTCGTTGTCAAGTACGGCGAGAACACCGTGCTCAATGGCATCACCACGTCGTTTGGCGCGGGCGAGATACGGGTGATTCTGGGCACCTCGGGATGCGGCAAGACCACGTTTCTCAAGTCGGCAGTGGGGCTGGTACGCCCGTTTTCCGGCACTGTGAAGCTGCTGGGACGCGAGATTACCGATCCCGACGAACCTGCCACGCAAGAGGTGCTCAAGCGCGTGGGCGTTCTCTTTCAGGGCGGCGCGCTGCTGGGCTCTCTCACGGTTGCCGAAAACGTGGCCCTGCCGCTGCAGATGCACACCACGCTTGCGCCGCGCATCATTGATGAGATGATCCGGATGAAACTTGCACAGGTGGGACTGCCGCACGCCTACGGGCTCTACCCGCGCGAGCTTTCGGGTGGCATGCGCAAACGCGCGGCCATGGCTCGGGCGCTGGCACTCGATCCGCCGCTGCTCTTCTGCGACGAACCGTCGGCGGGGCTCGATCCGGTCACCTCGGCCGGGCTCGACGAACTGCTTCTGCGCATCCGCGAACTCCTCGGCATCACCATTGTGGTGGTCACGCACGAGTTGCTTTCCATCGAGAAGATATCCGACCGAATTATATTCCTTCACAAGGGAACGCTGCTGTTTGACGGTGCCTTTGCCGATGCGCGCGCCATTGAGAGTGGTCCCATTGCCGATTTCTTCGCGCGCAAGGAACCTTCAGCAGCATTGGGCGCCGCACCTCCCCAGTTTGCCGTGGAGAACAACTCGTGAGTCTTTCCAACGCACAACGTGCGCGCTTGGGCGTCTTCATGACCGGAGGAGCCTTCATCCTTGCGGTGCTCGTTGCCATTCCCCTTGGCTTCAAGGTGAGCGACCGGTACAACACGTACTTCGCCAGCTTTGAAGGCGAGTCGATGTCGGGGCTGGAGCAGGGCGCCATTGTCAAGTTTCACGGGATTCCCGTGGGCCGCGTCGAGAAGCTCTCCTACGATGCGAAGAACATCAACCGGGTACGCGTGACGCTCAAGATCCAGCAGAAGTTCCCGGTCAAGAAAGACATGGTTGCCCAGACTGGCATGATGGGCATCACGGGCCTCATGTACCTGGAGATCATGGGCGGCTCCAACGATGCCCCAATCCTGAAGTCGGGCGCCGAGATCCCCACCAAGCGCTCGATGATTTCCACCATTACCGGCAAGGCCGAGGCGATTGTCGCGAAAATCGAGCTGCTGCTCAACCACATCAACGAGCTGTCGAACCCCGATTCTCTCCGTTCGATCAAGACGATGCTTGACAACGTGGCAGTCATCACTACCGATGCCCGGGCCTTCATGGACAACGTCCGGCCCAATCTGGAGAACGTGGCCGGCGCTACCCAGCGCGTAATCACCACGATCGACAGTATCTCTCAGGACATCCAGGTTCTCACCGGGGATCTGCGCAAGGGCGTGAGCGGCGGGCAGATCGCCACGATTCTGGCTTCGGTCGACTCGACTACCCGTTCACTCAAAGAGCTATCCGGCAACCTGAGCCTCACGGTCAAGCAGGGCAAAGAAGACATCACCGTGTCGCTTGAGAATATCCGTCAGGCATCGGAAAACGCCAACGAGCTTACCAAGATCCTTTCCGAGAATCCCTCACTCCTCCTCAAAGGCGAGCAGCAGAGAGAAAGGGACACGCGATGAGCATGGTCGGCCTGCGACGTATGTGTTGTGTGGGAGCCATGGCGCTGCTGGTGGCCGGGTGTGGGACTATCCCTACCAAGAAGTACTACCTGCTCAACTACGTGCCAACCGCGCAGCCGGGTCGCCTGCACACCGGGCCCTATCCATGCACCGTGCGACTCAAAGAGTTTGACATTGAGGAGGCGTACAATCGGCCTCAAATCGTGTATCGCCGCAACCCCTTCGAACTCCAGTACTACTACTACCGGGTGTGGGCGGTGAAGCCCACGCGCATGATTACCGATCTTGTCAACAAGCACCTGGCCGAGGCCAACCTGGTCAGCACGATTGCCCGCCGTTTCGACGAGGGGACGCCGGAGTATGAGCTTTCCGGCGCCATCGAGGGCATCGAGGAGTACGACAACGAGACCGTCTGGTTTGCGCACATTGCCGTGCGGTTCAAGTTGACACGCATCAAAGACGGCGTGGTGCTGTACAACAGGCGCTTTGACAACCGCAAGCAAGTGTTCGAGAATCAGCCTGAGTTTGTCATTAAAGAAATGTCGAAGATCATGGAATACATCATGAACCAGGTGGTGCACGATCTTGACGTTACGCTGGCCCGCGAGTTCGGGACTGCCGAGCCCGTCGATGAGCCCGTGCCCGCCGATCCCGACAGCTCGGCCGACACGCCCGATCCGTGGACCAAGCAAGGCACGGCTCAATGAACCAGCGTTGTTCGTCCACACTCGGCCGGTGCGCCGGCTCGATGCTGGCGGGCGCCGTTGTGCTGGCCGCGGCTGTCTGCCTGCACGCGGCACCCCCGCCGCAGATTCCCGGCAACGACATTACCGACGAGGACATGCAGACGCTGGTGCCACGCGACAGCGTCCGGAAGCATGCCCCTGCCGGTGCTCGCACATCGTCAACGTGGCTTGACTTGGCAGTTCAGACCTGGAACGCGCCCACCATTGGCGAGCAGATGGCGCAGGATGCCCGGTTGGTGCCCATGGGCATGGGAGGCGTGTTTGTGCCCCGCATGACCGAGGGCGTGCTGGAACCCGACATCGAGATTGTTGACACGGTGGGCACTCTCATGGCGCGCGGCGAGCCGGGCGTGCGATACGCACTGCTCCCCGGCATCTACTACGTGATGATCGGCAGCGGCTCGCACAAGCAGACCATGGTGCGCACCGTGAGCGTTGAGGAGGCGCGCACCACGCCGGTGGTGCCCGATTGGGGCGGCTTGTCAATTGAGACGGTGGACGAGAACGGCATGCCCATTCGCGGCGAGTTCGAGCTGATATGCCTTGACAACAACGATCCGTACGGTCGAGGGTTCGGCCCCGATCCTGACTTGGGCGAGAAACCGCGCACCTGGATCCTCAAGCCCGGACTCTACAAGATCTTCAGCGTGGGCGAAAGCTTCAATACTCAGCGCAACTTCATTACCGTACAACTCATGCCGGGCCAGCTCTCCCCCGTGCTGCTCATCGAGCGCAAGGCAGACCTGCGCATCCAGGGCGGCGGCGTGGTGAGTCGGACCACCGAAAAGCGTCTCGCCCAGAACTGGAAATACGGCATCGATGTTGGTGGGGGAGCGCTCTTCTACGCAACCATCGACCGCAGCCGCGGCGACACCACGGTAAGCACCAACAGCACCACCATCAGTTTGCTGCTCAATGCGTGGCTGCACTACGAGAAGAGCCGCACCGAGTGGAACACATCGTTTCGGCTCAACGAGGGCTTCAGCTTCATCATCGACAGTGTGGGCCTTCGCGACTTCACCGGCAGCGACGACGAGCCCAGGCTTCAGTCGCTGTACATCTGGCGCATCCTCAAGTGGTTCGGGCCCTACGGTCGCTTTGAGCTGCAGACCGCGCTCTTCCCGAAGTTTGAGCGACGCACGCAGGAGGAGAAGACGCAGTTCTTCATAGTAGACCGTAACGGCGACAGTCTCACCATCAACACCAAGACATCGCTGCGCTCCGAGCCGTCACTCTCGCCCATGGACATTGGTCTGGGCGTGGGCGCCAATGCCGACATACTTGACTTCCGGTACATCAGCGCCAGGGCCCGATTGGGCTTCGGCTACTCCTTCAAGAGCATCCACGACAAGTACGCGCCCGTGCCAGTGTTGGCCGTTGACTCGGCGCTGTACGCCCGGAATACGAGTCTGATCGACGGGAGCGTCATTCTGTCGCACGTGGAATCGGTTCGCACGCACGAGGCCGGACCCGAGGCTGCTCTTACCACCGAGATACGCGTAGGCCGCTGGGGCACCACCGGCGCAGAGATAACGCTCTTTGCGCCCGTCGCGCCCACGCCGCGCGTCGACAACCTCGACATCTACCTCGAAGCCTACGTGAGCTGGCGCATCACCCGTTCGGTGAGCCTTGACTACCGCTACGACTTTACGCGCGAGACCCCGGTCGAGAAGGAGCTGCAGGTCAACAAGTCGCAGCATCGCATCCAGTTGCGCTACTCCTTCTCCAGCCGCTGATGCCGGGCCGCACCCTTCCCCGCCACATAGCCCGATGAGAACGCGAGCTGCAGGTTGTACCCTCCGGTGTCGGCATCCACATCGAGCACTTCGCCCGCAAAGTGCAGGCCCCGCACCAGGCGTGACTCGAGCGTTGCAGAATGGAGTTCGGAGAGGTCAACGCCACCGGCTGTGATCATGGCCTCGTCAAAGCCGCGGTGGCCTGTCACCGACAGCCGCATGTGCTTGAGCCAGAGGCGCAGGCGTTTGCGCTGGTCGGCCGACACCCGATGGCAGGGAGTTGCAGCGGAGATTCCCGCGCAGGTCGCGCACACCTCGACGAGCCGCTTGGGAAGGAGCCCCTTCATGGCCGAGGAGAACGCGGAAACGCCTTGCTCGCGGAATCGCGCGAGGAGCTCGCTGTCAAGATCCCGCTCGTCAAGGTGCGGCGCAAGATCGATCGAGATCTCCACCGTCTGCCCGGTCGAGAGCGCGGCTGTTGCCCATCGGCTCAGGCAGAGGATGGCCGGGCCAGAGACGCCGTAGTGCGTGAAGAGCATGTCGCCGGCAACACCACGCTGCTTCTTTCCGTCGATCAGCAGACTGATCTTGACATCGGCGAGTCCAAGACCCTGCAGCTCCTGCGCCGTGGCGCCGGCGCTGAGAAGCGGGACCAGGCCCGGATGCAGCGGCGCCACCCGGTGGCCCACCTGCGCGGCCAGGGCGAAACCGTCGCCCGTGGAGCCCGTGTGCGGGTACGATCGCCCGCCTGTGGCCACGACTACCGCGTCGGCGGTGTGCGTGCGTCGCTGCGGACTCGCCGAAGCCCCGTCAGCGTGCAGAGCAACCAGGCCGGTGACAGCGCCCCCCTCAATGCACAGCGACTCCACCGCGCAGTGCGGCGCCAGCTCAACACCGCAGCGCCCGATCCACGCGACCAGGGCCTCCACCACGTACTTTGCGCGGTTGCGTACGGGGAACACGCGGCCATCGTCCTGCGCCACGGTGGGCAGCGCCAGCTGCTCGAAGAACTCGATGAGATGTCGCGGTCCGAATGCGGAGAGCAGTCGCTTGACAATGCGGCTGTTGCCGTTGAAGCGAGCGGCGAACTCGTCGATGTCGGCCACGTTGGTCACGTTGCCCCGACCATTGCCTGTGACGGCAAGCTTGGCGCCGGGGGAGTCCGTCTTCTCCAGCAGCAGGACGCGGGCCCCCGCTGCCGCAGCCTGGCCGGCCGCCATGAGGCCTGCGGGTCCGGCGCCGATGACGATGACTTTTCGGGGGGGCTGTGAGGTCACGGGGTGCTCCTGTCCAGAGATGTCGAGTCTCTGAAAATGGTGGATGCGTGGCTGTGACCTGGTGCGGCCGGCACACTTGACCAACAATCGGCCATCACGTATCGTATAATGTCTGAGGGCAACCATTGGGCTGGCCCTGCCGCATAAAACGCGTTCAGGAGGAAGTCACACCATGGCCACGATCTTCACCCGCATCCTCTCCCTTGACATGCCGCCATCGGTCGCCGCCGATCCTGCCACTGGCGCATCCGTGGCCTTTGAGATCTGCATGAAGGCCGATGGCGTCATCCCGTTCCCGCAAATCATCGTCCGCGCCACCGACGGACCGCACCTGTTCAACGGAGATCGCATCCGCACTCTGCCCGGACATGTGTACGCAGCAACCATACCCAACGGCGCACTCACCGAGGGCGCCTACGCGGTGCAGGCCGAGGGGTGTCGCAGAGCCGATTGGCAGAGTGCAACCGGTGAGGACTGGGTCAAGTGCCTCGGCACGGTCACCGTGAGTCGGCCTCGCCACGCTGACCCGGTGGCATCGGTGCAGTATGTCAAGGACCGCAGCGGAGTGGTGCTGCGCTTCGGCATTCACAAACACATGCACCAACCCTACTACCGGGCAGCAGACCCGCAGTTCTGGGATGGCGAACTCGACGGCATCTTCGGCCGGCGCACAGGCGCCTACACGCACTACCTGCCCGACGCGGCATGGCAGTATGTCAAGGGCGGGCTGCCCCATGCCGGGCTATCGACCAGTTGGAGCGGAACGCTTATCGAGCAGCTCAATCGCGCGGGCGCCGAAGGGCTGTGCGGGGGCGCATTTGGAGGCTGGAACACCTCCCTGCGCTCCATCTCCGCCGAGAAGACTGCGGCCGGCGGTCGCCCGGTGGCGTTCACCGCATTCGGGCACTTCCATCCGCTGATGCCGCTCATTCCCGCTCGCGACATCGTCAAGCAGATACAGTGGCATCGAAGGGCTGTGAATGACGCGGTTGGCGTTGACCCTGCACAGACGCTCTTCCCACCCGAGACGGCATTCCACGTGCGCATGATCCCCGCGCTACAGCAGGCAGGCGTGCGCGCCGTCATCTACGATTCGATTCACCGATTCCGTGCCACCAAAGGGTATCCGTACGGTGGATTCGGCGAAGGCATGTTGCCGCCCAACCCGGCGGAGCAGGAGAACCCTTCGGTCAACGACTGGCTGCAACTGAACAATATCTGGGCCGCCAGCAGGATCAGTCCATCTCTGCTGCGCCCCGAGTACATCAAGTACGAGGACGTTGACGGATCGGTGCACTCGATCATCGGCGTGCCGGCGGAGCGCTATCTGGGCAATGAGGATGCGCGGGGTGGGTATGGCGCGCTGCAATACGAGTCGGTGCTGGGCCAGGTGTACGATCGCATTGTGGAGACCGGCACCTACGACCCGAAACACCCGCCGTTCTTCCTGCTGCACTCCGATGGTGACAACTACGGTGGTGGCGCTGACAGCTACTATCACCACAACACGGGCGGGCTCGTTCAGTGGCTGCAGCACGATCGTCGCTTCGAGCTCACCACCATCGATGACTACCTGCAACGCTTTGCGCCCGATCCGGCGCAGGCAATCCACGTGGAGCCCGGTGCATGGAGCGGGGCTGACAACGGAGACCCGCAGTTCCGCAAGTGGTTCAGCAGGTACGATCAGCCGTATTCGCCCGACCTGAACTCCTGGGCAGTGCTCACCGCGCTGGAGAATGCGGTGCACACGCTTGAGGACAGTTGCGTTGCGTCGGACGCAGTGCACCGCGCTGAGCGGCTCATGCTCACTGCTCAAACGAGCTGCTACTGGTACTGGACCGGGCAGGACGTGTGGGACAGCCAGGTTACCCAGGCTGCCAATGCCGCACTCTTTTGCGTCAAGGATGATCTGGAGCGCGTTGTCAAGGCGAAGCGCGATCGTACCGGTCCCACCATCTTTGCGCCGTGGGTGACGCCGGAGAATCCGGGTGGCAAGACCTGGGGTCAGGGCTGTCTCAAGGACGCGGCAAAGTGCGGCACTGTGCATACCTTTGTGCACGACATCTCCGGGCTTGCCCGGGTGAGCATTGTCACGCGGATTGCGGGAGTGGAGAGGCGCGCGAAGATGGTCTCCCATGGCGCGTACCCGTCGCACACATCGCCGATTGCCACATCCACGTACTACACGACAGAGTTGCCGGAAGGTGCGGGAGATGTGCGGTACTTCATCGAGGCCGAGGACAATGCAGGGAATGTGAGCCGTGGCGCATTGGAGCGCGTGCACTGCGCGTAGGAGCCCGACGGGACGCGCCGGCGACATGGCGAGAGGGCGCGGGGACGATCGGGGGAGCCCCTGCGCTGCTCCTCATGCGGTATTTTTCCTACTGAGCGCAGTACGTCCGCGCCGGGCTCCTCCCCGCGGATGAGTGCGCGGATCCACGTCAACCCGGAAGACGGCATCCCGCATGGCCACCATCGCCACACTCGGTCCCAGCAATACCATTTCCGAACTGGCAGCCCGTCACTACGCCTCCAGGCTCGGTGGCACGTGCAGCATCAAGCTCTATCCCACGTTCGGCAAGGCACTGACCGCGGCCACCGCTGAGTGCGAGTACTGCGTGCTGCCCATCGAGAACATGACCGAGGGATTTGTTTCCCCCGTGCTCGATCTGCTGGTGAACCCCGAGCTGAGCATTGCCGACGAGCTGCTCATTCCCGTGCAGTTCTCGCTGGTGGCCAATTGCGCGTCTCCCGCCGAGATCGAGAAGCTCTACGCGCAGTTCGTGACCCAGGGGCAGTGCGAGCGTTTCATCGATACCCTCGGCAAACCTCAGCTCATCACCACCGGCAGCAATGGCGGCTCGCTGGAGCAGGTGCTCAAAGGCATCCCCGGAGAAGCAGCGATTGTGCCGGCGTACAGTGTGCGGCCGGAAGACTTCCCGTATGTCACCGAGAATATCGCCGACTACCCCAACAACCAGACGCGGTTCGTGGCACTGGCCCGCACTGTGGCGCTGCGGATTGAGGGGCTGGCGTACAAGACGTCGATCCTGATTTTCGAGACGGTTGACCGGCCAGGCGTTCTCAGCGGCATCCTCAACGCGTTTGCGGCTCGCGGTGTCAACCTCATGTCAATTATGTCGCGGCCCACCAAAGAGGCGTTGGGACGGTATCACTTCTTTGTCGACATCGACGGCCATCACAGCGATCCGGCAGTGCGCGAGGCGTTTGCCGAGATCGGGCGCGTCAACACCATCCGCATGCTCGGGTCGTACCCCAAGGCCACCGCGCCGGTCGATTTGGAGAAGGAACGGTTGCTCAGTCGCCAGGTCACGGAGAATGACGATGCCCTCCCGGCCAGGCTCCGGCCAACGCCGTTTGCTGTTCCCGGTGCGCGACCGCGAGTCGTCGTGACCTCCGGCGACGACCCGTACGCCAACACGCGGGCGGCGCTCGCCTCTGTGGACCTCACGGTCGCCTGCGGGAAGCGCGTGCTCATCAAGCCCAACGCCGGACGAGCCGCAACCGCCGGCAGTGGCATCACCACGCACCCGCAAGTGGTGGCCGCGGTCATCGACGCTCTTCGCGGCGCAGGCGCCGAGGTCGCTATCGGGGAGAGCCCCGTGGCAGGCGTTGACACCATGCAGGCGTTCAACGTGAGCGGCATCGCAGCCATTGCCAAAGAGCGCACCTGTCCGCTTATCGACATGGACAAGCGGCGCTTTGTCAAGCGGGAGATCCCCGGCGGCATCGCCATCCGCAGCCTGCGCGTGTGCCGCGAAGTGCTGGAGTACGACCTGATCGTCTCGGCGCCGGTCATGAAGATGCACATGCACACGGGTGTTACCCTCTCTGTCAAGAACATGAAGGGCTGCCTGTGGCGGCGCTCAAAGGTTGACTTGCACATGCTCCCGGAGATTCCCGGGAACCCCGAGATGCCCCTGAACGTGGCAATTGCCGATATGTCATCGATCCTGACGCCGCACCTCGCCATCATCGACGGCACGGTCGGCATGGAAGGTCTGGGTCCGAGTGCGGGGAGTGCGAAGAAACTGGGTGTGATCGTGGTGAGCGCCGACCCCTTCGCAGCCGATGCGGTGGCGTGCGTGCTGATGGGCACACGCGCCGAAGATGTGCCGCACCTGCGCATGGGCGCTGAGCGCGGGCTCGGCCAGATCGACCTGCGCGGCATTGACGTGGCCTCAGACACCTGGCGCGACCGCGTGAGTGCATTTGCTCCGCCGCCGCAGAACCTGTCCATCGAATTTCCGGGAGTCAAGGTGCTCGACGCGCAGTCGTGCAGCGCGTGTCAGTCAACGCTGCTGCTCTTTCTCAAACGCTACGGCAAAGACCTGCAGAATGTGATGGGCAAGGTGGACCTGAGTGTGGCCATTGGCAAGGGGCACGACACCGTTCCCCCAGGCACGCTCTGCGTAGGCAACTGCACAGCCCGCTACCGCAAGATGGGCATCCACGTGACCGGGTGTCCGCCTGTGGCAAGTGAGATTCTGCGGGCTGTTGCTGAGAGCACGGGTCGGGATTTGGCGCCGCATGATTGAGCCGTGTCATTGACTGTGGAGATTAGGCGAGGCGCGTGAGTTGCGTGTGGCACGGGCTCCCGCTGCAAATAGCGGAAATCCAACTTGCGGACCAGAAGATTGTCTGGCGGGGGATTCAGTCATCAGTCTTCGCCTCACCGGCGACAAGGAGGAGGTCACATGCAGTGTCACCAGTTCAGAAGGATAGTGGTCGGAGGGATCGGCATGTTGCTGATAGGCTCATTCGCATCCATAGCAGATGACTGGACCATCGGAACAGTCGGGAAGATACTCACGCCCGGCGGACACAACGCACGTCGCCATTGCGAGCGCAGTACAAAGCAACTTTCGCTTTACTGTGGGCACAGCAGGGGCGAATGACGGAAGCACCATCGCCTTGGGCTCGTACGGTGCAGGGCCATTGCTCACGACGGCTGGTGCTGGAACGCGAATGATCTGGTATCCCAGGGAGGCCGCATTCCGTGTCGGAACGGTGGGGAACACCGAATGGGATGATGCAAACATCGGTGCCTACTCAGTGGCTTTGGGGAGATCAATCGCCGCGGAGTGCTTGCGGTTAGGGACACGGAACGGCATTCCACTTGACCAGCGGCAATGGCATACTCGGCCTGTTGTGCGAAGTAAACCAGGCAAGCTACCATAACTCAATTCTCTGTAACTGAATGGATTGATTGATCGCCGTTACTTGAGCACGTTGATTTTCTTCACCAGTACGCTATTTGCTGCCTGTAAACGGCAGAAATAGATGCCCGTTGAGATCTTCGATGCATCAAAGATCTCAGCATATACCACGCCAGCGCATCGCTCGCCATTGGCAAGCGATACCACCTTTCTTCCGAAAATGTCAATAATATCAATCGCCACTTTGCTCTTTTTTACCAATGCAAACTCAATCCTGGTATTTGGGCTCAAGGAATTCGGACAATTCCAAAGCACGTTCTTAGAGGACGAATGATAGGCATCCACTTGTCGCACGCCGGTAGAGGAGTCGAAAAGACTAATCGTCGCAAATATATCAACTGTTCTGGTGGTTTCTTCCTCGCCGCTGGTGGTGACCCTGGTCCGCGATCCTGTGATTGTGTACCTGGTGCCTGACTTTGTAATTGAACATTCATTTGCATTGAATTCCGTATAAATATGCGATTGAGTCGGATTATCATTGCTGCTCTCCTCCCAATGATATTCCGGGTTGTTAGATGTAAACTTTGAAAACGATGAGCCCTCAGCTATGCCTGCGCATTGCGCGACAATGGCCACATCAGTGGGTTTGTTAGGATAATGGAATTCAAATCCCGTGTAACCCGAACCTAAAAAAACAGGGCCGGAATAATGCTTCACCTGGATATCGACGGCTGGCGGCAAGACTCCCCCATCAATACAATAACGCTTGAAGTAATCTTCATTCCAGTTTCCGCATACCGTGGCATTTTCGAATGTGTCACCCGATTCTTCATAACATACGAAATAGAAACTCGACGTATCCACGCCGCCGTTCTCCACAAGCGCGTCTATAAACGCCATGCCTTCGTATGTATCGGTGAGAAGATGAGAACCTGTGCCACTCCCGCTGGTCCATGTTGTATCAATGCGTCTGTCGACCTTCTCATGTATTGCCGCAGAGACCTGCCATAGAGTTTTGGCGGGTTGCCCGATAACCACCACGGCATTCCCAAGAAAAGCATCGTGACGACCGCAGGGCTTTGTATGCGGGTAGATTGCGGCGATCTGACCAAGCCCGGTTGTGCTGCCTGCCTTGAATTTCACCTTTGCCTTGCCGCTTGCGTCCGTAGTGACTGAGGGAGGATTAACCGTTCCGCCGGTTGTACCGGAAAAAGTATTGCCATCTATCTCTTGGTCCGTAAAAAATATCTCACGATTCCCAAGCGGAATGCCATCGCAATCGATCATCTCAATATCCACGTCTACAGAATCTCCGATGTTGACCTTGGTTTTCTTTGGAGTGATTACAATGTGTGTTTCCCGCACTCAGATGTAATTTTCATTACATCAACTCTTCCGTCCCTCTCCCACTGCCCTTGGGCTATAATATAGATCGTACGGGCGTGGGGGTTTCCATGTTCGCTTCCGCAGGGAGATTCGAGCATGTCAACGAACAACCGCAAAAACGGCGTCTCCAAGGCCCTGGACCTCGCCCCGTTCATCCAGGGCTGCCTCGCCATCCACAAGTCCCTCGGTCTCTCCGGTCGCTCACTCAAGGAGTTTGGCGTCAACCTGGAGGGGTTGCGCGTGTTCTGCAAGACGATGAAGCTACACTCCATCGAGCAGGTTACTCCCGACTTTCTGCGCGGGTTTCTGGATCTGCATGCCCCGCACGGCAAAGCCCACCTCAAACTGGTTGTGTGGACACTGCGCACCTTCGGGGCATACCTGGCGGTTATGCAGTATCTGCCGGGGAACCCGGCCAAGGATCTCTCCCATCCCATCATGCGACGCC
>Ga0315284_10001209_pt1 | contig 36611 bp, 39 predicted proteins | sample YL17G09_16_MG_FD_203696 | JGI IMG/M metagenome (GOLD analysis project Ga0315284, IMG submission 203696) | Sediment microbial communities from Yellowstone Lake, YNP, Wyoming, USA - YL17G09_16 | ecosystem: Environmental > Aquatic > Freshwater > Lake > Sediment | place: USA: Wyoming | collected...
ACGATTTCCTGTCGCGATGTACTTCAAGCGCTGTTTGGGACTAGCATATATGAAGCTTCCATTCCGCTGTCCTAGCCGTGCTAATCCCGTAATAGGATCAATGTGCTTAGCGCTAAGCTTAATCGTATTGATATGCAGGTTAGAGTTAAGACTGATATCAGATATCACGACGCTGTTCTTTGGGATCACAGGGTCGATGAGGTTGGGGCGATTTTTAGCAGATGGGTCAGATGCGATCAAGACCAATAATTTCGCCCGGTTTAATTTGCAGTATGATTCTATACTACCAAGAAACGCGCGATCTGCGGAACATCCTGTAACAGCTGTGGTGATAACGAAACGGCGGTTAGTCTTCAAAAGCGACTTTAAACTTTCAAGATGCTTAGGTGTAAAGAGTGATTCATCAAGCATGTTCGTAAAATACTCAGGATACTTTTCTTTGGCCTGATCTTTTAAGCGACTAAGCGACCCCATGTGATGCTTTACCATGTCCTTGGTAAACGGCGATTGATCAACAAATTCGGACATCGTGGGGTAGCGATTTAATTTCTTACAAATTTCAGCATATTTGAGGAGGATGGTGGCTTTCTTGTTCGCCATGTCGCCTCTTAAAGATTTAGGACACGCACGATCTCATTAAACACGGCCTGTATGTCTTTGCCTGTTATGTCGATCGTAACGCATCGAAATTTAGGGGCTTCATTATCAAATATATCGGCGACGTTTTTTAGGAACGTAACGCCTTTGGCCTCCATCGCATCGCCGGCCTTAAACTCTTGTTTGGCCGTCTGCGCTCTCTGTAGACCATGCGCAACATCGCCCTTTAAATATATCACGCAATCGTATAAATTGTAAAAATTTAACAGGTTCATATTGTGCACGGTAATATGCTGTGCTAATTCCTTTAACCATGTCTTGCTGTGGCCGCAAGCGGCACCATAAGCAAGGCCAGATAGTATGCCACGGTCTTGCACGATGAAATCGTAACTCTTAAAAGCGGGGACGATAATGCGCTCAAGATGAATTGATCGTATGGCCTGACTGATTAGCTCGCGAGCGATGGGAGTGATCTCATTCTCATACTGCTTATCTAGCATGATATTACGCAGCTGCATGGTCAAAGGGGAGAGTGGCGTACCGGGTTCTTTTGTTTCCAGGACAGAGTAACCGCGTTCACGCAAATACTGAGCAAGAAGGGAGGCTTGGGTTGTTTTCCCTACCCCCTCCGTTCCCTCGCAGCAAATATAGCAAGTCTTTGTTTTCATGATGTTATTGCCCTTATATTGCCAAAATGACGTCAACGCCTTCAATGATATTATACCGATTATTGTGCGTTACTGGATAAGATGTTGGATAGAAAACAGCAATTGGACTAACGCTTCCACGTCGCGCATGCTTACGATCTCAGGGGCTGGTTTTCCGCTCAATGATTCATTATGATAATTATCCACCACAACCGCGATACCACCAACCTTAAAATTATGCCGTTTAAAGGCAGTACTGTCGGTAGTTCCCTTTGAATGATGTTGTTTTTGAAAACTACTAGGTAATTGAGACGCGGCTTCTTCAATTAAATGAATAACTTTATCATCAAATTTCGTGTGCTTATCGCGATAGCGTACTATTGGTCCTTTACCTCGCGCTAAATCGTCGACGGCACGAGTGAAATCAACTGAAATTATAGATACCTTCGATGGATCAACGAGATGTCGCTTCGCTTCTGCGGATGCCCCTCTTAGGCCAATCTCTTCAGACGTACTCAATAACCCAACCATCTTTTTATCTTTAATATCTTTAAACGCTGATATCATCGCGGCCACGCCGATCAGGTCATCGGCAGATTTAGTGATCCAATTTTCGCCCGCATCGGCAATACCGGAAGGAACTTCTGGATATGTCAGATGCGCACCCCACGGTCCAAACGACTTAAGAACATTATCCGTGTCATCACTTGGGGTTAAACCAAGCAATTCCACCTTAACGCGCCTATCATCGCCAACTAATTGATCGTCGACGATTATCCCACCAACAGTTACACGATATTTTGAATCTGAAAAAACATGCACTGCCGCACCCTTTAAATGTTTAGGGCCACCGCCTAACCATCGCCCGACGCCGATCATGGTATCTTTTTCTTTATGAAAAGAATCGAGCGCGATCCCAGGATGATCAACGTGCGTGACTAGGACTATCTTGACATTTTTTAAATCATGTGGACCGGACGCGTTTACCCACATGTTGGCGGCTTCATCAACCCAGTATGAAATGCCGAAATGTCGGCATAGGCGCATGCACTCTTTGATGACCCAACTTTCGCGCGTTGGTGCGGTTGGCTGAGTGACGATATGGAGAATCGCGTAGTTTAATGATAGCATAATATAATTATACTATTCTGATTATTTTATTTATTATTCGCCTTCTTTTTTCTGTTTATACGCTGCCTTTACAGCGGCATTGGGATGATTTGCCAATTTTTCATGATGTTCTGGAGTCAGGTGTTGATAGTGGTGATGTATAATAGCTATTCCTTTTTTTTCATCGCCAGAATCGATATGTTCATGAATCTTTTCAGGCGATATAGAAATCGCTTTTATTCGAGACTTATGAGCTTTCTCGGGTCTTCCAAATTCCCCATACCACTGGCATCCTGCCCCTCTTCCTCTCTTTTCAAGCGACTCAAACTCTGATCTCATTGATTTCCCTAATGGCCGATTCACGCTTGATGCCGCACCCGCGCCTGATATTGTTGGTGGAACACGCGGGGCAGGGGCATTCACCATCCCTTGTTTCTCCATCTCTTCTTTAGTCATTGGGGCAGTAACAGGGATAAGTCGAAATCCTTTACTTTCTAAATTTTTAGTTGACCCAAATCGTTGATTGATCGCTTCGAGATGCATAGGATTTTTAGTGATTTGATGAGCACCATCGTGTATATGATACATCTTTATAGCGGAACTCGATGCTTGCGGCGCTTGGTCTGACTGCGCGAGAACCCCACCATCCGGCGATATGCTACCTGAGCCACTGACTGTCATACCATCGCCGTATTTATTCAACTGCCACTGTCCACTTTTCGAAAATGAGATCTCTTCGGCTTTGATGAAGTTACCGGCGCTGCTTGAACTTGGGGGTTTACCCGAGCTAGCGGCCAGATGTGCTACGCTGCTGGGATCGCGTTTCTCTATGATCTCTGTTTTCTTATCTGACATGTTTATCCTGCCTTTTTTGCGGTCTTTGGTTCAGCGGGTTCTTGTGAAACTGGCCTTGCGCTTTTCGTGCGAAGACTAGCGTGCAGTTGGTTCGCGGTTTTGAGCCAAGCGCCAAGGTGACGAGGGTCTTGTATTTGATTTAACTTAGCAAGCATATCTTGTTTATGCTCTGATGGCCAATGACTAGCCTTATTGATAACGTTGCTCAAATACCACTTAACGGACTGCAATCCCTTTCCCCGCATACGCCCGGTTATCTCTTTAAGGTCATTGTGATCAAAAATTTGATTAGGGTTGGCAATATGCGTGGTGCGCGAAGCGGCAGTGGGTTGCGCTAGATCGCGCGCGGATGGACGTTGGGGACCTTCTTGCACGCTCTTCACGCTTGTAGGCGGCGTTCCTACCTTTGGTGCTACAGGAACTTCGCCCATCTGTATTCCTTTTTGTTTCCTATGCTCTCCAATAACCATATCCCGTATGCGCCCCAATGATCCAGCAGAGGGATGTGCTTTCTCAGCCATCTGCAGGTACCATTCCCTAACATGCGGGTCAACGGGCGGAGACCATTTACTTATAGCGGCAATCAGATGCTGCTTACCAACTGCTGGATCGCGCATGATGGTAGTTCCTAAATGATCCAATACTTCTCTAGAAAATGGCTCATCTGAAGCAAGAACGTGCTTATAGGGATCATAGGGACCTGGCTCGGTGACCTGTGGAAACGGGTATGGGTTAGGATCTTTTTTTGACCTCTGAGGATCCTCCTCATATCGACCAGTTTCCCCCTCTCGACGGCCTCGTGCGGGATCTTTAGCCCACTCAACCATTGGATCATTGCTTACCGGCTGACGACGAATAATTTCCTCTGGTGATTTTAAGGGATCTGTGGCTGCTTGTTCTGGATCAACCGGTGGCGGCGGCGTTTTTGCGGCTGGCGCAACCTGCGCCACTGCTGACGGCGTCGGCGTTAAAAATTGAGGACCTGGTTTTGGAGAAGCCGGCGTAGTAGGTTGAGAAGGGGGAGTTACATTTTCTGGCACCGGTCGTGGACGATTCTGCATCGCTATTTTCATGGAGTCAGGGGTGTGCGCGGCCTGACGCGCGATATCAATGGCGCGCTCTTGGTCTTCGGCGGAAAGAGGTTTCTTCGCTTTGACCCTAATTGTTTTTACTTTATGTAGTTGATCATTTAACGTTTCTAATTTAACAAGCAGTGATGGGAAGGATCGTAGGTCTCGTGCGGTCACGGCCTTTAAGATAGGTTGAATCTGCTTCAATAATGAAGAAAGATCACGTCGCATAGGTACCTCAACTTATATCCCCATTATATCAATAAAAAAGCCCAACACGCGAGCGCATGTTGGGCATATAAGTAAGCCTTCCGAGCGGAAAGCCGTTGCAAAGAATATATCTTTATCCTATCATAGACATAGGCTTAAACCCATCTTGTTTTAACGCGCTTAAATTACAATGTATTTTTGCAGCGCCCGGCTTGCACATCGCGCAACAGCGGCGCCACAAAAAATCCGCATACGGGGATGGGAGGATTGCCGCATTTGATGACATTGTTAAAATTGCTGCAAACTGTGCATTTCTTTATCAAGTTGTCATAAGATCGGATCGTGTACGTGATCGTATAAGCCCCGCAAACAAATTGTTTAGCGTATGTACGGTAAAAAACATAGTAAGCAGCATAGCATAGACTTATGATTAAACAGAATGCCACGATAATACTCTTTTTACTAACATTTTTAGGACTCATAATATCCTCTTATTCGTTTAACAACATACAATTAGTGGTAGCGTATAAAAACGCGGTTTGACACGATGTTGAAGTTTTTTCTAAATTATACCGATCGGTGCGGTTAACCTGCTGCCAAATTTCACAGCGTATCGGAGTAACGACCCTGCCCTCCCATCTCAGCTTAAACATGTATATCTTACTAATATTATTAGATCCTTCTACGCATGAATAGGTAGCAGAACGTGGGCGGACTGGAGGTGGACCTAATGGGTCAAAGTAAGCGATCACGCCTAGCGCCCAAACGGCCAACACGACCGCGGTCATTAATAATACAGAACCGTTTTGCGTGTGTCTCATCAGCATAATTATACCTATTTTAAGGCGCCTTACCGCACAACGCCCAATATCGTCTTGGCCCCTTCTTGGTAAAGGTCTTTAAGCAGGGCGCATCCTTATATATCGCTCCGCAGCGTCGAGTGGCATGCTTAAGATTGTCTTGGTCCGTGGCGTTCCAGGCTTCAGTGGATTCGTTGACGATCACTGTAACCGGACATGTGGTTTTCACTATATTTTGATAAGAGGAGATGGGGCACATAGTGATGATATATGCTAGTAAAAGCGATAGCAGTAATAAGATGAACTGCATGAGCCATTTGCCTGGTTTATTCAATGGGGTATTACTCCCATAAAATATAACGTCCATTCAATGATTAAGAATACAAGAATAACAACTCCAGCCACCTTTTCCCACTTCTTAAGATATATAGACTGTTCTTCTTTTAGATACATTTGCTTACAATTCTTTTTTCTAGCCCCTTACAATCATCGAAGCTTTTTAATGATCAGTGATAACTCTTGTATAGTTTTATTTAACGCGTTGATCTGCGATTGTCGCGCGTCCCACCCAAACCTCATAGCATGCGAGAGATCGTCCGCGCTAAAAAGCAACGTAGGATCAAAGTTTGATCTTAGCGCCGCGGTCCGCTCTTTCACCCATTCATCAAACGTAAGTAGATTGTCATTCATTTTATGCCTCAAGCCGCTTTCGCCATGGCAAGCGGTATACGTACCGTGAACACGCTACCTTCTTGCGGGAGCGAGGCGCAAGTTATTGAACCCTTTAATTCTTGGACAATGTCATAGACTATGGCCAATCCTATGCCGTTTCCCGATGTAGCGCGCGCGAGTAAGGTAGGGGGATCTAAAAGCATAGACACATGATCTTTTTCCATACCGCAACCGGTATCAATCATTTTGATGACGAAATAATCATTTTCCATCTCGGTATGAACAGTAATTTTTTTAGAAGCTCTATTCTTTAATGATTTATAGGCGTTAGAGAGCAGATTAAGGATCATCTGTTGGAATTTATTAACATTACCGTGCGCTATGGTTTGAGGAGCATAGAACGCACGTAAAAGCGAAACGCCTTCTACGGCGTATCCACGCTCAACAACAAGTAGCGCTTGCTCGATCGTGCCGCCGATGTTAAAATGTTCTGTTGTAGCGCATTCTGGCTGTAAAATTTTCTTAAATTTCCGCGTGGTGTCGATGATCGCATTGATCGCCTTATCCTGATTTTTAATAAATTTCTGCGTCTTAGAATTTTCAATCAGTAGGGGATCAGATCGCTCCAATAACTCTAAGTTGCCCTTGATGATCATCAAAGGATTATTTATCTCATGCATCAGCCCGCTCATCAAAGCGCCAACAGAAGCAACGCGGGACGCCTGAAGCAATTTTCCGTGCATTACGTCCTGCTGCGTTTGCGCTTTTTCCAATGATCCCAGCATGTTATTCATAGATTGAGCTAGATCCGATAGTTCATCTGCGCCGGACAAAAAGACGCGAGCGGTTAAATCGTTGCTGGCGTGTATCCGGTTGATCAATGTGCGCAGACGAGAAACACGCAGCAGCACCATACGGTCGACGATCCATAGCGTCATCGCGATCATGATGAACATCGCTAGGAAAGAACCGCCTATCCCCAACACCGCCGCTTTACGCGCTTGCGCGTTGATAGGTCTCTGCGCGGTCATCATGATCGATGCCGCAGGTTTACCATAGATATCTTTAAAAAGCGTAGTCACTATGATCTGATTTGGAAGGGGCGTTTCTACCATGATTGCGTGCTGCAACTCAGCGTCGCTCAGATCATCGATCGATTTTAAAGACAGAGTAAGCCGCGTAAGTTTCGATATCTTTCCGACCGTCTCCTTGCTCAACCACTGACCGGCGAGCATGTAACCGCGCGGTGGCCCAGTGTAATCTGTGCGAAGGATAGGGCGGCTAACCAAGAGAAGAACGCCTTCCGGCAGAGAGATGATGCCTTGCGCTTGATCTTCTAAATGCGATTCTTTACCGTTCTTTGCCTGATCTTTTTTATGCGTAAAATGAGAGAAATACGGGTTTGCTAAAAGAAACTTCTTGGTGATAGATTTAGGGGGCGGCACTAATTTTCTCTTGATCGTGTCCGCGCCCTGAGCCCACACTATATTGCCCTTATCATCAACAAACGCCATCAGGTGAACGCCCATCACCAACATGGACTCGCCTAGATCATTTTTAAGGTAAGCCTGATTATGGTCTTGGATGAACTTATACGTAGCATCCCACCCAGAATAATCACCTAACTTAGCGGCTAGGAAATTAAATTCTTGCTCTATTTGACCTTGAACTTGCTGCGCTTGATGCGTCGCTTGATCTTGCTCTATCTTGTCTAGTTGTTGGTTGAAATACACGCCCATAAACGTGTTGAAGCTGGCAAAACAAAGAAACTGCGCGATGACTACGATCAACAACGTCTTCTTGCGCAACGTCATGTGCTCAAACGGTCGACCGTCGATGATATGGCGAACAAAGCGTGGTAACCTCATGGCGTTCCTTTCGCGAAAGTATCAAACAATCTCGCGAGATCTTGATAGCTAAACGGTTTCGCGAGATACCCGTCTACCAACCCGTCGATCGCCATCGTTCGCGCCCCCAAGAGATCGCCAAGTATGTTGCCAGACATAGCCACCATCCGCAGTCCGCAAAACCGGTTAGACGCGGATATCGCCCTTATAAGCTCCTCGCCATCCCCGTTCGGCATGATTATGTCGGTCAACAGCACGTCGTACTTGTTCTTGACCAACTTATCGGCCGCCTCGTGTCCGCTGCAAGCGGTGTCCACGGTAAACCCCATGTCGCAAAGGTACTCGCCCAAGATGAACCGCAGCCCCTCTTCGTCGTCCACGATCAAGACGCGCCCTCGCTGGTCCTTGCTCATGATAATTTCTCCGCGTTGAGATATAGACAGCAGTATTGTACAGGAGGATATGAGAAGGCGCTATTTTGTGGCAGCTATGGAGCGGAGGTAGGCGAGGACCTCGATCGCGGTGCCCATGAAGCCGTTGGCGCCGTACTTGAGGAAGCGCTTTTGGATCTCACCGTTACGGTTCATTATTGTGTTTGTCCATTGGCCCCCACGCAAAGCCATGCGCTCTCGAAGGATTTCTTCAGTTTCGCAGATGGCAACAAGGATGAAGTCGAGTTGGTCAGAGTGGCGACGTATGGTGGTAGATATTTTGAAGGTTGGGTCATAGAGCTTTGACTTAGTAGAAGGAGTAAGCAGAAGGTCAAGGTGATTTTGTTTAGGGTTGTTATCATAAGATATATAGTCGAACTTATCTAGCAATTGGTTGGCTACCCAGGACTTACCAGAGGCAGGGGCACCGATGAGAAGATAGACGGTAGGTTTGGAGGAGGAAGGAGGATGTAACCATTCATTAAATTGAACCGCTGTATTATCTCCCCTTCCGTATTGAGAGTGGAATTTTCCATGACATGATTCACATAAGCATGCGCCATTGTCAATAGAAAGTCTTTGATCAGGAAACAGATTGAACGCATTCTTATGATGGGCGTGTAATTTTCCGCCCCTTCTATAGCACCTTTGACATATAAAATTAGCCTTAGAGAGTACATCATATGTCCAGGCTTTACCCTCCAGTGATTGACGAAGAAGAGTATTCTCTGGAGAGACAAAACCGTTGAAATCTTCTATAGAAATATTGCGTTTAGAGCACGACATCTTGATATGCATTTGCTGTATTTGATCATCAGTGTAATTGGAGAACTGTTCTAATTTTTTCTGTCTAAGCACTGATTTAGTATGTTCAGTGTGGCATTGCCCCTTAAAAGGCGATGTACCACCATTTTTTGCCCAATGATTCTCTACCATTTTTTTATGAGTTTCTTCTGTAAGATGGCGCTTTTGACTGCGTTTGGCAGCAAGGACATAGTCTTGATTGTGGAAGCATTTAGAGCATAACTTGTTCTTTAGGGATTGCTTGAGTTTGATGTTGCGCTCTATACCACATTGTGGACAGTTGTCGATTACGCGGAGTTGTCCTTTTTTATCAACTTGAGGGGCATTCGCAATCTCTACCTTAGTGCGACGTTTTCGTGAAACATCTATATCGTAGCCAAGTAACTCTAATGTACGCTGCCTGTTGAACATAATATCCTCTTATGGATATTATACCTTATACGGGATATTGTTCGTCTAATAAAATGAATAACAACAGTCCATAAAAATATACAAAGAGGGAATTTTAAAAATGAAAGGGTCAGCCACATCAGCTGACCCTTTCGAGATAATTAACTACTTGAATTCGTTAATTATTTAATTTTACTTACCAACGTTCCTGAAGAAGCAATTGAACCGCGGAGTGTAGACGAACAGCGCACCGTACAGAACAACTGCAAACTCGAGAGCTGTGCTCACGATCGCGAAGTTGATCTTGCTAAGTGGCGCGAGCTGTTTAAATCTCATGTTCTCTGCGCTCATGTCCAACAGGAATGCCTCGGCCAGACCCGGCATCTTGCTGCCGATGTCGTTGCAGTCCATCGAACTACCAGTCACCTTGTAGTTACCGATGAACTTCTCTGAACCGGCCGCTCCGCCTGCTGCGCTGCGATACACCTTCGCGTACCGGCTACCACTTGGAATACCGCTAATGGTAAGCTTCACGCTGTTCTCACCGCCGGCCATGATGCGCGACGTGGAGGCGCAAGGTGAACCTTCGCCGAAATCGTTGACGAGGGTCACGCGGTACTGGTAGGTGCTGTTAGCAAGCGAGCCTGACACTGCGCCGTTAGCGGTCGCGAGACCAGGCGCTGCTGGCGCGTTAGCGTTGACTGCCACCGCGCGGACGCCGCTGCGGGGACGAAGGAACAGGTTTGGTTTCAGGTCGATCGCGCCGGCGGTCGTGGTAACCTTCGACACGTCGTAGCCGACGGTCTGGTTAGCGAGACCGGGTGCTGACCTGAACTGTGGGTAGAACTGACGGACGAACGCGCTGAGGGCGATCGGCTCGATGTGGAGCTCGTTCGGAGCGCCGAAGTTCTCGAGTGCGATCACGCAAAGACGCTCGATGTCGTCCTGGGCGATCACGAGACCCTGGAGGTCTTGACCGATCGAGGACAGATCACCGTATCCCTCGAAGTCGCCTGAACGCTGCTGGATGTCGCTGTCGCCCTTCATGAGCTGCTTCAGAAGGCCGTTCATCGCGAGCGAGTTTGAGGGGATATCGCTATCTGAACCGGACATTGAACCGTCTGAGCCGCTGCAGAAATGGGCATGACCCCAATAAAGCTCGCGCTCGACGTTCTTCAACAGGTGCATCGTTCCTTCCTTCGCCTGTTGAGCAACCACGTCACCAACTGTCGTGCGGACGAGCGTCATCTGATGGGACACCTTTCTGCGTGTTCCAAAGAAGACGATCTTTTGACCGTCACGAATGTAGGTGCTGTCTTCCTCTTGAGGAGCCCCGCCCTCGGCGAGATACGGTGAAGAATCACTACCGTACCCGACCAAGCGGTTGTACTGCTCGAAGAGGTTATAAGCCTTGTCGACCGCGATAGCGGGCCAAAGCTTAAGGTTCTTCATATCAAAAGTAACTGACTTCAGGGTCGACTCCAGCGACTCGGCCTGAATAACGCCACCGTACACGAGGTCGGTGGGCTTACCAGCCCCGCCGTAGCCGGCGGTGATGGCTTTATTCAAGGACTCGATGTCCTCAGGAGAAACGATACCCTGTTCGATACCGTTGAGGATCTGATTTACCATCTCGTTCATTGTCTATCTCCTTGTTATCTCAGATTATATTTGTTAACGATAGCGCTGAAGTCCTGCCCTAACTCAATCGACGCGATGTCGGCCGAATCAACGCGGGTACCTGATTTCTTCAGCTCAAAGAGCTTACTAGCAAGCTCTGCCTTTGAGAGGGATTCCGTCTCGCTCTTCTTAAGCGGAGCAACGCCGGCCGGGACGCCTTTCGGCGGCATCGGCTGGTCACCGATCTTCTTGATCATATCGAAAAGACTGCTGATCTTCTTCTCAAGACCACCAAGCTTCTCGTCTACATAGGATTTCGTGAGGGAATCGGTCTCTTCAGAGGATTTCTTCACTTCGTAACCCTCTGCAGGCTGCGACTTCGGAGACGGGGTCTTCTCTGACTTGCTGTCTCTCGGCGACGCGGAGCGGTTGATGCCAGAGTAGCTCTCTGACTTCTTAGAAGGCTTGCTATCCTTAGGAGCTGCGACCGAGCGGTTCACACCCTCGTCGGTGCTCTCGGACTTAGACTTCTCGGGCATCTTCTGAGACGCGGCCTCTTCGCGGTTGATACCCTCGTACTTCTCCATGTCCTTCTTGTCCTCGTCCTTGTCCTCTTCCTCGTCTTCGTCCTCTTCTGCCTTCTTCATGGGTAGCGCTGGTTTCTTTATTGACTTCTTTTTCTCAGCTTCCTTGATCACGCCTTCCCACTCTGCCTTCTTGGCCTCTTCACAGTCCTCGCCCTTCTTAGCCTCTTCCTCTTCCTCGTCCTCTTCGTCCTCTTCCTCGTCTTCCTCGGCCTTCTTAGCCTCTTCCTCTTTGTCCTCGTCCTTGTCTTCCTTCTCTTCGTCTTTCTTTTCGGCCTTCTTAGCCTCTTCCTCATCCTCTTCCTTCTGCATCGCGGGCTTCCCAGCCTCGAGCTCACCGCTCGGCTGCAGGGACGCGATCCCGTCACCAGGACCGCTTAGCTGAACTTCCGCGGCGGAGAAACGCGACTTCTTGAGATCTTCGATCTCAGCGATCGTCTCGTCGATGAGGCTTGTAAGACTTTTTACAAGCTGTTCATTCATAGTTAACTCCTTTGGCGAATTCATTCAGCTTATTGACCCATGTTCTGCATATCGGAATGACCCTGTACGCGTGCGAGCTGAGTTGACGTATCACCGGCTTCCACGATCTTGTCGTTCGCGAAATCGCCGAGGGTTGCCCACACCTTTAGGATCATCTCGCTGACGAAAATCGCTGCGAGGGTGTTATCCCCAGCGGCGCCCTTCATCTTGAGCTGACCGGGCTGACATTCGCCGATGCCGAGAAACGGTGACGCGCTGGGATTAACCCCGCCCATCGGTGCCGCTATGTCGGAATCGACATAACTGATGATCTCGCCGGACGACAGCGTAATGCTGCTCGCGCCCTGCGAGTAGGAAATCCCAAGAATACTGAGATTCCTTGCGATCTTGTTGAGAATAGGTTTGCTCTGAGCCATTTTTTATCTCCTTCAATGACATTTAAGATAACTAAACAGCGATACTTTGATACTTCATTCTATAGAATACCATAAAATGACTTAAACATCTATTAGATTGCATTAATTAAGCAAGGAAAGCACTATTGGAGATTAGAAAGCAGCTTAAAAAGCGTTTCCATGGAGAAAGGTTGGTTGCAGCTTCTGCATTTTACGGCGTATTTATGGTGAACTTGGTCATGGCCGCATTTATCGCAGGTAACATAGCGGAAACCTTTAATCTTCTTTGGTTTATTATCTTCTAATGCTTCAGATTGCATCACGGCACCTTGTATGCGGTTGGTCGGGGCAGCTGCTCCGCCGTAACCCGCCATCAAAGCCTTGCGCAGCTTCGGATGTGTTTCTTTCAGCTTCTTAACATATGGATGATCCGAAAGTTTCTTGCCAGACTTTAACGCGTGTTGGGTACCAGCAACCCCCTCACGCCAGGAATGTGCTATCTTGTCTATATCACTCCCGTGTAGCTTATGTAGCTTATTGTACAGCTCTGAAGCCGCCAGATAGGCCAGCTGCGGGTCGGTATTTAGGGCCTTGGTGACGTTATCGTGATTAGCATCAATATCCTTAACGAACGGCGCCAGCTGCGCGTATTTCTGCTGTAACGCATGGGATTTATTAAATGTATCGGCGAACGTCTTCGGCATCATGCCCCAAGGACCGCCGGCGCGCATCCCTTTGTTTAACCCATGCTTCACGACATCGTGGTCTAGCATCTTGCCGCCGGTGGACTCTATCTGGGCGATCGACCATAAAGTCGGCGCCTTATCCTGCAATTTTTCTACGAAAGCTGCTGGGGTCATCGCGGGCTTCTTATGTTCAGCAATACCAGAAAGAGAAGGTGGCATCAACGTCATCGCGCCGCTCATCAGCGCGCCTGCGATAGCGCCTTTCATATTCTTTTCCATCAAATCCTCCGTAACGATGGCCTCATGGATCTTCTGCACGTTGCCTACTATCTTTTGTTCTAGGGCGGCTTGGGTAAGTTCCATGGGAGAAGGGATAGAGATCGGCAAGGATTTAGCGCCGCGTATCTGGGCTAGCATATCGGAGATTTGATTTAAATTTTGATGTACCTTATAGGCAGAACCAATGCGCTCTATCTGCCTGAAAGAGGGCACATTGTCTTGCGCTAGGTGCATAACTGACCTAATTAGGGCCATATCCGCAGCTTCGTCGTGTTGGCATTTCTCGAGGTTGATAGGCTCGACCAAAGTAGCTGAATTCGCGGGAGAAAATGTCAGGGCCACGCCGCGAACGACCGTGTGGGCAAGGAAGCGTGGATCTTTAATGCCGCGCGAAACAATACCGCCTTCTACTGATGCCTTTATCTTTAGAGGGGAATCTGTTTTGTGGATGTTGCGAAGGATCGCGGCGGCAGCCTTAGCGTTGGGATGATCGTCATCGCTGTACAAAATGCCCTTAGCATAGATGTACGGGGCTTTAATTTGGTTCCAATAATAGCGTTGGCGATCATCTTCGCAGTCTTCTTCTTTAAAGATTTTCTTGCCGTAGGTGATGCGGCCAAGGGTGTTGAAGAAACCTCGGCTGTGGTTATCACTCCAAATACCGGTGCCTGCCTCTAAAGCTGAGATATCAGCCCCTTCAACAGATAGTATCTCGCCTTGGCTATCGCGAATCTCAGAGCCGGCGACGCAATCGATTTCAAGTGGTCTATTAGACATAAAAATGATACACCTAATTAAATATTTTATCAGAGATTAGGCCCATCACTATAAATAAACCTATAATGTTACAAGATATGGCCTTTATTCTCAATATAAAGCGCGGCAAATCGCAATAAAATCGGATCATCGTGCAGTTTACCAATGCCCGTATTACAATGATTACATAACAATCCTCTTACTTGTCCGGTTATATGATCGTGATCCACCACAAATTGATCTTGTGGGCCACCGGGAATCAAGGTTTTACACAGTTTGCATGCGAAACCTTGTTGTTGAAGCAATTGATTATAGACGCTTAATGATATATTGTATTTTTTTAATAACGCATCATCTTTAGCACATGATCGACACCATCCGTTAAAGCCATCTGTACTTGATTTATTATATATAAAATTATTCTTCGCTTTTTCTTTTTTACAGCGACAACAAACCTTATTACCTTCTAAATTAGGATTAAACTCACGTAATTCTCTCTGTTTTCGATATTCCCGTATACATTGCTTACATTTCCCCGTTAAATGATCGCGATTATCGGCATGATAATTAAACTCACTATATACCTTTTCAACTTGACACTGTTTACAAATCTTTTTCATAAATATCCTCATTTAGAATGAATGGATATTTATATCATATACTGTTTTTCGTTAGCTATAAAGTGTGATTTTAATTGCTTATAAATCCGAAGGGTCATCGCCGGATGAGTCAGAAAATATGCCGCCTTTCGCGTAAACTTCCCCTAATTCTTGGCACATCCCAGAACCCTTTAACTTATTGATGGCAGAAGAAGTGATCTTGTGGACCGTCTCGGGCGATACGCCTAAAAGATGGGCCATCTCAATGTCTGACGGGGTCTTCTCAGGAAGATAGTCCGCCAGATACTTAAAGAAACAATAACAGGATGATTGGTGATGGATGAAGAAGGGGCAACCAGGCAGTCGCCCCTCTTCCTCTTCGGTGAGTTCCTTGCCTACGTTCCTTAACGCCTTCAACTTCAGCACCGCGAGCTCACACCAGGTATCGGGAAGACACTCTAGCTGGCGCGGGCAGCGTGGGTCCATAAAACGATCATCACGACGCGACATTCGTTTCCACTTTCTCGACGACTGGGGCTGCGGTTACCTTAGCTGCGGGGGCTGGCGCTTTCCGGACGGCAAGGATCTCAATGATGTGCTTCTTACCGCGGATGTTGAGCTCCACCTTATCGCCCGCTTTCTTACCCGGAAGCGCGGCGATAGCTTCTGCGTTGCCGGACTCATCGAGCTTAAACTTTGAGCGAAAAATTGCGGCGGTAGGGTCTTCTGGGCATTCAGAGGTGACGGTCAACACGCTGGTTGGTTCCACAGCGTCCACGACCTCATATCCCTTATCCTTATCTTCTTTATCGGAAGCTGTGTTGTAGTCTCTTGTCTTCAACGCGGTTGCTATCTCGTTAAGCTTCTCTTTATCGACGCTGTAAAGCTCCATCATGGCGAGGGTGCGATACTGAAGATCGTTGAGAACGCCGAACATGTTGGCGACGTCGCTGTCCATGCGCTGGTAGCTCTGTGCTAGCTGCTGCATCGACATCTGCAAGATACGGATCGCCATCTGCAGGTTCTCGACCATCTGAACCATCTGCTGCATCGCGACCTTCTTAGAAGGTGCCGGTGGCTGTCTAAAACCATTCTTCATACTTATCTCCTATTTATTTAACTTAGCCTTTTCGATCATCCTTTGGCAGTATAGCTTTAGAAGTTGCATCTCGTCTGAGCTGAACGGACTTGGTGGCTGCGAAGCACCTTGGAACAACTCCTTCATCTTGGCCCCTAAGAAGGCCCTTATCTCACCTTCTAGCGCGTCATAGACGTCGCCCTTGCGCTTAAGGATGCGACCCTCCAGGACACGATTGATGGCGTTCGCCCGTCGCAGCTTCTCTTTCTCATCGGATTCTACCTTAGAATCCATCGTCATGATGACGGTCGGGGTTGAAGGCGGTTCCACCGTTGGAAGTTCTATGATCGGTGGAGCGATCGGGGTCAAGTTAAAGTCTTTTAACTGCATCTTCTTAAACTTGTACTTGAACACTAAGTTACTGTAAAGTTTATTAGCCATGGCGAACTGTTGCTTGGTGAGCTTCTCCTTAAAAGCAACGATGCGGTTCCAGTGAGCCTGTATGTCAGCATCATACATGAGGATACGTTCTGCGTGATGATGTTGCTCTATCTCGTTGAGAACGGAGAGGTCTTCTTCAGAGAGAAGGGGATCGCGACCAAAAATAACAGGCCAGACTGCCTCGCCATAATGCGATCGGTCTAAAACAACATCGCGCCCTTCGCAAGAATTCAGCAGCGCGACCATCTCGTCCATGTAAGAGGGACCAATATAGTTAGGGTCATAGAATTTCTTATCGGGAGCAGACATATGAATTACTTCATATCCCTTTTGACGATAGAAGTTGGCCACGGTCGACTTGCCCGTACGATCCAAACCTTCAAGTACGATCAATGCCATAGTTTAACCCTTTTTAAAAATGGTTCACTAATCAGATTATACTTATATGAGATGTACTTATTGCGCGATGTTTAAAGGATATGGAAGTCGTTGACTAAGGACTCTGCTTGTGCTGTGGAAAGAACTTCGAGACGCTTTAAAAGATAGCAGAATTCCGCGAAAGAGTGCCATTGCTCTATGGTGAACAAGAACCCGCTGGAGGCATGAACGATAAGGGAGCCCTTAAGCTGCTCCACCGCCGCGTCCAAATCCTCCATCGTTACCATATGACCTTATTTTTTCGTGGGTAAACCCGCTGGCATTTGTGGTTGCTCCTGCATTGCCGCTTTCGCCACCGCGCCTGCGTTTTGCGAGTGAACCTGCTGCATCTCTATGTCGTGCTTCTCTTGCTCGCGGCTATGCGCTTGATCTTGCTGCTGCCCTTGCTTCTCCATCATCTGCTTCTGCTGGTCCATCTGCTCGGACTGCATCTGGTCTTGCACCTTCTGGCGATCTATGGTCAACATGAGCTGTTGCCATGTTTGATACGCTTGGTCCATCGGGAAGTAAGCTAACTCGCGACGCTGGGTCGCACCCTTATCCCCAAAGAAGAGCTCTCTGATTTCGCCCTTCGTATAATTCCTTTCAACCATAGCCCAGAACGCCTGGTTCAGTGGTAGATCAGCCCCTGGCATGTTCAGCGGCTCTTTCTGCGCGGCCTTAAGAAGATCGTTCATCGAGCTATGCACGCTCATCTGAGCCTGAAGCAGCGCTATCTGGGAGTGTGGGGTCTCATCTGTGTAACCGACAAACTCAAACTTATACTTCTCCGCCAGCGCCTTATCCAGCGTCGGTATGATGTCGCCGTTGATGAGGTCCTCAAAGAACATCAATATTGGGTAAAGACCACGCTCGCGCGAGTATTCAATCTTAGCTTGGTTCGTCGTCTGCGTACCGCTAACGCGCCCCGTCCCAGTGGTCAAGAAATCAAGGCCGAGCTCCACTGGATCAATCTGGAACTGCGTGCAGATAGACCGCAGCAGATGGTTGTTGAAGTTGATGTACTCCATGTCGCGGTTTGAACCGGACATCGGTACCCATTGAACGTCATCAAGACCTGCGATGATAGGCGTCTTCCAAGCATGCTGCGCGCCGTTGATCGTGTTGTAGAACTGACGGCGGAACGAGTGCAACTGTGACTGCGTGACAGTCCCCTTAAGATGGAGGATGCCACGCGCCGCGTAACCATGCGTGAAGAAGTTAGCGTTGTAGTTCTCCGTGTTCAGGTGGTTCGTGACGTTCACGATCGACAGCTCTAATGGAGAATAGCAGTACCCCAATGAATCTAAAAAATTTTGCGGGTTAAATAACTTGAAGATCATGTCGCCGTCGCCGAACGCGGCCATGACCTGTTGATCCAGCGATATCTGCACCCATTTGTAATACTCAGACGGCCGCTCGTTGATCTGTTGATCGCGCCTAGGATCGTTCGGTCCAGAATATTTAAACCGATCCATCATCGTGCGCAAAGCAGTGTCAATCTGCTCCTTCGACGTAGCCTTGTTCACGTGATAGACTGATTCACCCGGCAGCGGGCGGAAGCGGTGGAGGCCACCGTTGCGGGTTAAAATCTTCTCAACCGCTATATGGCCAAAGGTAAGGATGTCGCGCGTCGTCTTCTTAAAGAACTCTCCCAACAGCATCTTATCTTCTATAGGGGTGTTCTCAAGGCGACCGCAGTTATAGAGAAATTCTTCTAGGTTAGAGATCGTCTCTACGTCTTCCGGGGTCAATTGAGCCGAAGCGTCGCGCAAGGTAACGCGATAGCCCATCTTAAACTTGTCGCGTTGGGGGCGAGAGAAATTAAGGAGCGTATCACAGCGGCCCTGTATGATGGCGCTGATGAGCCAGTCGCGCATTGATACATCGCGAAGGGTCTTGTTGGAGAGGCGGGAGGAACGATGTTTGAAGACGGTGGATTGACTTACCTGGTCCCAATAAGGGTCTTCGACGATAGATCGGCGACCGATCTGTTCGTCGGGAGGCGTTACCTCTTCAGGCTTATCTGGCATTGCCCCAGCATCTGCCTTCATGAGCTCATCAATATCAAGCCGAATCTTATCCTTTAACCACTTATCCCAAATAGCCATATCACCACTTCCTTAACTAGATTATACTCTTTATTATAACTCTTTTCACTTTAAGCGCTTATTTAACCTATTGTCCATAAGAAGTTAGTGCCGCCCGTATCGTCCCCGCCGTCATCATCGCTATCATCTGGATCTTTTTGATTTTCTAAACGGCCCAACTTAGACGTATCAACCGTAGTATCTATGTTCAACCCTTGCCTGTGAGCGAACTCCGCTGGGGTGGGCATCTTTAAAAAATCACCTTTCTGATCCGTAACTTGCGCCACCTCATCCATCTCAGAACCACCGCTCATAAGCATCAACGTTTTCCCAAACGTCATCGTCATGATGTAGCGCAGCGCGTCTAACCAGTGATTGTTCGCGTCATCGGGCATATCCGTAGAGATGCCCGCCGTATCGGTCTTATAGTGATACATGCCAAACTCTTCAATGAGCGGTTGACAGGTCTCTTTCGCGAAGAAGATCTTTGCCTCTTGGGTGCCAGGAACTCTTAGAAATTTCTTTATTACCTGAATGCCGGTGTTGATACTTTTATCCACGTTGTTTGCGGCTGGTAGACCGGCCTTCTTCATCTCATCGATGGCGCCCTGGTCTGCGATGTCGGGAAAATACAACTGCGCGTGATACACTGGTTGATGCTTGGTCCTAAGATAATGGATCCAAGTTGGCTGGCTGACATAGGTCATCCCGTCACAGCGCACCACATATACGTTCTCTCGCTTATCAATAAAAAGGTACACGACGGTGTTGGGATTAGACCAACCCCAGTCGACACCCGATAAGGCAAGTAGGCGCATATCATGGCACTTAGCGACGAACAAGTCATGAGTACATTCGCCTGGGAACTCAACGCCTGTCAATATCTTCCACATCTCGTTCCAAGTTTTTACGTGAGTCTGCTCCTCAAATTCTCTGAAAACTATCCCTTCTACAGACGGTTTAAGGTTCATCAGCTGCGCTAACGCCCAATCTGCGCCTTCTACCTTGATCTTATTAATAAATTCCTTAATCGGTTTCAACATCAATGATTTAGAGCATTGCTTCTTGGCATCGCCTAAACACACCGCAGCAGCTGGGCATTGAGCACAACCGGAACCTGGAAGAGTATAAGGAACAAATTCTTTCTGCTTTGCCGGCGCCTTTTGTAGATATTCAGCCTCGGGGATCGCCTGCATGTTGTTCTGCATCACGTACAAAAGGACGGGGTCGGTGCCGGATCGTTCATCTGGACATCGTTCAGTAAATTCTAACGCGGTCCAACGCCGTACATGACGACCGTCTTTATCGGCATTTTCTAGCTGACGGTTCATCAAACCATAGCGGCTTTTTCGTGTAGAAATACCAACGCGCAGTGCCCGCTTGCCGCCTTTGGTGTCTAGCATGCCCGATATCTCTTTAAATGCGCGCAAGCCTTCGCCGCTGACAGTGTCCAATTCATCTACACAGATAAAAGATGAGTGAGGTCCATTAGTTGCCTTAAGCGTAGCCGGTATTATTTCTAGCGTTATCTTCTGATCTTTCACATTAAATATGGACTTCGACATGTTTGATTTTTCAAGCATTCGTTGATCTTCGGGAATTTTCGATGGCATGAAAAGTGATTTCAATCGTGGGGCATACAAGAATCCTTTAATGTAGTTGTAGCAACGTTCTGCCTGTGCCATTATCGCACCAACATGTACGACATCGCGTTGATCATGAAGTACCATCAATAATTCCACAATAGCCATGGAGAGAGTTTTGCCCGCCCCCCGGCCTGCAACTATAAGAAATTCATCAACATTTTCTGTATTCTGCTTCAACACGCATATCCTATATATCTCCCAAATCATATCCATTGGAGTAGAGTCAGAATAGCGCGATACGATCTGATCAGGTAACGACAGGCCTAGATGAAACTGAATAAAATTCGACAGTTCCTGCTTTGTCTGACAAGGCGTCAGCAAGATATTCATGCGAGTTTCAAAAGAAAGTTTAGTCTTTTTCGTCATCTGTATCTTCCGCCGGCTCGATCGTCTGCGCGATCATCTGAGCGGGGGATAAAGTCTCTACTTGCTCCTTATCCTTGCGAGCGGGCGGAGCAAGAGCGTTGAAAAGAGGAGAGGATTGAGAGCGAGAGTTCGGGATGGCTCCTGCTACTATTTTATATAATGTCTCTATAACATCCTTATATTCTTTTAAATTTACTATGCGCAAAGACGGCTTTGGATTGTTAACGGGATCAAGGATGAAGCGGCGCATCTCGTCTATATGCTCTACGTTAACAGTGGACAATACAGTAGTTAAAAAATCAACTTGTTCTACAACGCTTTTAATCACGCGTGCTTGTACCCTGTCACGAAGCGTATGTTGCATCTTATCGCGATCGTGGTTCCAACCGCGCAGCGCGGCCGTTAAGATAACTTGACCGATGGGATACTGGGGGAACTGCTGGGATAACTCTAGGAAACTATGCCCTAGCATGAACATTTCGTATACCTTTAGATCCGCCGGTTGCGGAATAGCGCCTGCAGTTTTATTCTTCCGTAGATACTTCGTACCAACACGTATCTCCTCTTCGGAAAAACCGTATTTCTGCGAATCTGAAAAATGACGTTTTAACATATTACTTCTTCTGCGCGATAGTTTGCCATGCGGAATGCTGCTTTATGTTCTGTATGACACTATGGATCCTAGTTATTTCAATTCCGCTATAATCAGCGATCTTCTCAACAGAAAGCCCTAACAACATCCATAACATGACGCGCTGTTCGAACGCTGAAAAAATCGCCCAAAAAGCAGGGAAAGACTCTGATACGGGAGATTTATACAGACGCTCTATTGCGCGCCGCAATGCCTTTTCACCGCGATGCATCGCTAGATACTCACGATCAAGACTTCCAAGAGGACGATCAGTGGCCAAGCAATAAAGCACCATCTCCTGCATCTCATCTCGTGTCAACTGATTATGCCACTTTTTCATCGTCTTTCAAAGAAGTCGTTTTCGAAGAGATCACCTCAGGAGAATAGTCCCGGGCGAGTCGAACATCAACTTCTGCCCTCCATTGCGGTCCGCAAAAATCCTTCACAAATTGATTAAGCATACCGCTAAAATTAAGATTTCCTTCCTTACGAAGCAAGCGCCGCAAGCGCCACATATTAAAGATCGATTGAGAAGGAAGCAACTTATCGTAAAGCCTTAGTGCACGATGTAGGCGCGGCTGTACGTACAAACGATACACGACCGTCTTACTTTCGGCCTTCAAATCCATCTCAACGCCGTAAACGTTCTTATGGACGATGACACCAAACAAGAAAAGCTGATTCTTGGCTCCATCGGTTATAAGAGCGTTATTCAGCAGCCACCGTTGCTGGTCTATATACTCAGCTAATTTAGCATCCATGTTAAGTCCTTATTTTAATTATACCAAGGCGGGATCACTTCTGCGGGCTTAGATTACTACTTCGAACTTTCTTTAATATATCTAAGGCGTTATGGAGTAGGAGTTCTTTATCGATAGAGCCACTGTAAATTCGTTCAATATATTCTTGCACTATCTGCTCGCTTGACGCCACGCCAATCTGCACTCTTCGCTTGACCGCGTCCGTGAACTGCGTCTTCAACTGCACGTCGATCCCAACAACAATATCTTGATATCGAGTAGACTGTATATACGAAGATATCTCACTCTTTGAGCCGATCAGCGATATCACCCAATGATGCTGCGGTACCAAAAGAATTTTAAGTTCTTCGTGGAGCATATCGATGGTATATTCAGGGGTTATTACACGCTCTACGCGACGCCACTGCGGGAGCGGGCATTCTATAAATTCCCTAGCATAGGTTTCCGTATCGAACAACAACAAACCCTTCGCTTGATTAATATCGTTAGCTGATTGCGCGTACGCAGAACCAGGATAGATTACCTTACCGAACTCCTGACGCGTATGAACGTGGCCGCTGATTATCAAGTTGGCTGTTATCGCGTTAGGATCAACACCGACATCTGGTCTCATGTAGCCATAATCTGCGCCTAGGAACGTTTGGTGAGCGAAGCATATATCTTGCGTTTCCGTCGGAAACTTTGTGATATCATGAATAAAGGGGATAAAAGATAACTTGCATTCTGGGATATGGAATGGCGAATCGATCACGACGAACAAGGGGTTAGTGTCTTTAAGGGCTTGCAGGGCGTGATAGCGACTATCGTTTGGACGAAATTGATCGTGGTTGCCGATTATATAATAAAATCGTATATTTAAGGCAGTCACTGCGTCCACAAGATGTTTAAACTCCGCCAGCACCTCAGAGCGCAGAACAGAATGACCGTCAAAATGATCGCCTAAGTGAACTACACAGTCAGGGCGACGATCTCGTATTGTTGTCTCAAGCCATCGTAGAAACTGGCACCCCAGCTGAAACTTGGTGATCTTATGATGAACATCGCCAATGACTAAGATCTTCACGCGACTTCTCCGAATATAGCGTTTTCTACTATCTTACCGGCGACGGTATGGGTCAATAGCTCATTCTCGTTCCATCGCTTATCATCGACCGCGATGAAATCCTTAACGTCGGTATCTACCGCCACCACCTCTAATGTTCCAAACGCCGAATTATAGCACATCGATTTATAGTCCGGCGTAATACCAGGTGCTGACGGATACGCGCCGGCGATCTCTCTTATCATCTCGCCATAAACGTCGAGTGAAACATAAAGATACCCCGGGCGTACCATGCCATGCTGTATTTCAGCAAAATGATAGACAAGTTCATCGACTGTTGACTGGCTATAAGGCTTCTGGGTCCACGTCAACATCGTCGCCCCCGATAGCTTGACTGCGTGCCTTTATGGCATCTTCGCTCGCGCTCTCACAAGCCAGCATCATCTCTTGCTGAACCTTAACATCGCCAACGACGAACTGACGCATGTTGTCCTCACCGCGCATAGGATCATAGTTGCCGAACTGCCACATCTGGGGATTAGCGCGCCCCTCTTCGTTCACGGGGTGATAGACGATGTTAAGACTTTTAGCGAGGTCGTATAGCTCGTTTGCAACGTTGGCGATACCAGAGGCATAAAGGAGAGTGAACTCGGCGATGCGGTAGGGCTTGCCAACGCGGTTCTTCTTGACCTTTAGACGTACCTTATGACCAATCTGCTGCTCAGTACCGATAAGGGTCTTACCAGACTCGACGATGCTGTCTTTCTTGTCGATCTTGTCGATCTGAACCATGTAGTCACAAAAATGTTTAAGTGCTCTTCCGTCCGGCACGATATAAGGATTACGGAGCTTCTTATATTGGTCCATCTCTTCGTATATTTGCTGGATTAAAATTGCGGTCACATTAAATTCGCGAATTACGGGCATTATGCGTTTAAGCACAGGTCCAAGATACGCAGCACCGCTTCCGCCTTGCACCATATTGGTTGATGAATCTTTGATATCTTTAGGAAAAGCGATGTTCTTAACAGAGTCAATCATGACGGCTTTAAGTGGCATGCCTTCCTGCAGAAGCTCGTAAAGTTCGCCGTATATATAATCAAAAATCTTAGTCGGATCATTGGTTTGCCGCACCACAAGGCGGTCTGGATCGCCGCCCAATTTCACGAACCACTCCTTCGTGAACGCGTATTCGGTGTCAAACAGGATGCAGATGCCATCAGGGTATTTCTTCTGAATCTCGATCAAAGTGATCATGCCAACCAGCGATTTTCCGCTAGATTCTGGACCGTAGAGGCAGATTGATTTACCTTCCACTAAGCCGCCATTGTCCAGAGCAAAATTAAGTGACGGAGAAGGCAACTTGATAACGTTCTTAGTTACATCATCGATAGATGATGCTAACTTATTGAAATCATCGTCTAATTTAGATAACCACTTATTTACTGACATTAACGTTCCTTTCTATCACATACCTTCATATGCACTCTGATGACTATCGCCATATATCATTTTTTTAACATCATCGTGGGCCATTCGGAACGCCTGCATCTTATTCTTAAGAAATGCCACGATGGCTTCGGCCTTCGCCTTCAAACCGCTCGCGTCTAACACTTCAGGGTCTATGTCTACGTAGCGCTTCCTAGCCTCCGACGATTCCTTAATATTGTGCTGTGCTAAATAATCGCCAGCGCGTTCAAGATAAGCAATTGCCTTCACCTTATCTAGATATGTCTGGGCTTCTACGTCGCAGCGAACAGCTCTAGATAGCATGGTGTTCGTGATATCGTACGCCAGTATGAAGTCGCGCAAGTAAGTGGGGGCCATCATCGCGTTGATGGCCCCAATCTCTTGTATCTTTCGCGAATAATCAACCAACTGCGTTACGTCGATAGACTTCAAGCTGGTCTCTATGGTAATTAGATCGCCCATTATGCTACACCTTCGTCAATATTACTTGCCGTTAAGGATATCGTCTGCCATCTTGAAGATGTCATCGTGCGGGCTAACCGCCTTCTGCGCAGCTACGGGCGCAGGGTTGCGCGTGGGAGCTACTACATAGCCATGATCATCGTCATCCGCGCTGTCCAACTTTAGCGCAACCTTAGGGACGACGGGGCGTGACGGAGTAACCGGTTGCGCAGTCTGCTGCATAACAGGCTGTGGCGCGGCGATCGCCGCAGGCGCTTGCTGAGCAACGGCGCCCGATGGCTCAAAGCCAACGACGTAGGCGTCAGGACTTTCTGCTATGATGAGTGGCATGTTCGCGAGCAGTACAGTCTTCAGCTCATCATATGTCTTAACCTGATATATTGAGCTCAGATCATATACCATCGTCTGCCAGTTGTTAACAACGCTCTCAGGAAGTGCTGAGCGATCGTCAATATAGGTCGGCTGGTTGTTGATGCGGGTCATCATCTGGACCTTATCAACCTTATATTCTGTATCAAAGCCAATACCAGTGCGGGTCACGTTAAACCACACACCAGAATCATCGTCAGCGCTGTTGACCGAGGTGGGATCCTGGGAATATTCCTGGATGTACTTAGCCATCGCGGTCTTGAGCTGCTTATGAGCAGTTGGCTTAAGTTCAATAAGGCCAACCATGCCGGCCTTATCGACCGCGTTCCAAGCATACACGGTCTTTGGGCGGATCGCGCTGATGATCTTATTAAGCGCCTTGAAACGCATCTTGAGATCTTCAGCTTCCGCCGATGATGCAGAAACGAGAGACAGCTTCATGGCCTCGGCCTTCTTCTGCAGTTGCTCCACATACTCAAACACCGGGCACTTCTGCTCAGAGGTGATCGAGCTAGCGTACGGACGCATACGCCCAGACTCAGGATCAGTCATGCCCCAAAGAACGACCCAGCGACGATACGGATAACCGTTTGACTCATCGCCAAATGGGGGCAAAAAGCGAAAGAAATTACTACCTTCCTTCACCTTATGTCTGTTCCAAGTTTGTCGGGATTTTAAAGAATCTTGATTGATCGTGATCTTACCCATGTTTTTCTCCTACCTTTACAGGCATTGTTTAAAACCGCCTAATGGCGTAAATTAATTATACCAGATAATCTATTCAGAAATCTTCTTTTCCTTTTTGAGACGCTTTGATTCCAGCTCTCCGCGATCCAAACTAAGGCGTATGAATATTGCCGCCTTATCCTCTGGTCCAACAAAATAAACCGTCTGTACGGTCGCGGGGCGGGCCTTAATCTTAGTCTCAATATACTTATCAAACATCGTTGGGCAATACTTTACGAACATCGGAATAACTATCTTAGCGCTTAGATCCTCAGCGTTGTGATACTCAATGCCCTCATATGCTGAATAAGGAAACGTTGTGTACGGGTTGAACTGCTCAGGATCATATTTACGTCCAATAGCTGCAGCGACTGACTTAAGGAAAAAGATCGCCGAACGACGAATTTGTGACTTGCTGAGCGTCGACTCTACTTCCAGGATCTCGTCTACGAAATTAGGCATCTCAATGACCATCTCGTTTTTCTCTAGCCTTTCAGGCTTCTTATCAACGATTATGAATTTTGCCATAACGTTCTCCTACTATTTGATTATATGACTATAATCAATTTGTTCGATCTCATGTACGGTTATACTGAGCGCATCACGAAAACCTTCTTTCAATTGGCCACGAACATAAATTACAGAGTCTTTAGGCCAGTGTAGCGCGGTAGTGCGATCCCAGTCTACGGCTTCAATCAGCGAAGCCCCGTCTGACAGTGATACGGAAACCAACGACCATGGGCGTCCAGTCTTCTTTGATATGCCAGAACGGGCCTTCGAAGATTCAAACAGTGCGATAAACGCGACATCGTTAACATATTCTTTCTGCAATAACCCTCGAGCGATACGAACGCCGTTAACCACTGGGATATCGCCCATCAACAATGGGATACTAGATTGTCCCGTTTCCTTCAATCCGGGCCATGCCTTTCGCAATGCTTCGCGAACGCCTAGATCAGAAAGAAGAGTGCGATTAAAGCAAGTATTTGTGCTGCGTTCTTGTAAGAAAATAGTGAGTGGATCAACGACATACAATGATGCGTCAAATTTACTCTTAGTGCTGGTGCCCCGCAGGCGCATGTATTCTTCTATAAAACGAAGGCGCGCAGCGGGGTAGGGGAGGGCAGTATCAAAAAAGGCATCCGCAGCGCGCGCTTTGATGAACGCCGCCATAGCGCCAATATTAACCTTGACGTGAGTTATTCGTTTCACGAAATCTTCAAGATCTTTAAACGGACCTTTCGCCATAACCTCACCGACCACCGAAGGGCCAATGCCCTTTATGGCGTTGATTGGGGCGGCTATACGGTCTCCAACGATGCTAAATCGATCTACGGGGTTCTTAAGATTAGGCGGCTGTATCAGATCGCCAAGCAGTGTCATGTAGTGACGAACGCGATCTTCTTTTGTTTCACTGTTCAGTACACTTGTCCACCATTCCAGCGGATGATGGTGTTTAAGATATACAGTGACATAACCAAGTTCTGCGTATTCCCGAGAATGGGCTCTATTAAAGCTATATTTAGAAAATGCCTGTATTTGCGAGCAAGCAGCATCCGCCTGCGCCTGTGTCCACCCGCGGGCTAAGGTAGATTCGCGGATGCGAGCAAAGGTTTTTAAGATTATCTCTTCTTTTTTCTTTGCTATAGCCGCCCTTATCTGATCAGCTTCCTCCCAAGAATATCCGCCTAATTCTACTAAGAATTTCATGACCTGTTCTTGGTAACAAAATATACCATATGTATCTTTTAGAATAGGCTCTAAATCGGGATGAAGATAGCTTAATTTTCTGCGACCGTTTCTTACGTCTATGTAGTATTGAGCCGCAGAGACATTATCCTCTAATGATATCTCATCGTTAGTGAATTTAGCATCCAATGCACCTGGTCGGCATAAAGCGGTTAAAATGCTGAGATCTTCACGCCTGCGTGGGGCGAACTGCGGAAGATACCCTTTAACTAACTCAGTATTAAATTGAAAAGCAGAATCCGTCTTTTTATTATAGAAATCTAAATATACCGCATCATCTTCTGGTAATCGGTATACGAGCGCCATGCCCTTATCGTCTTCTTCTAAATAATCCTTACCCGTAATATCCTTAACTAGTTTCAAACAATCCGATACCGCAGTTAACGTTTTTAAGCTCAATATGTCAGCCTTTATCAATCCACTTTCGCCGACCATATCAGCGTCATATTGCGTAGTAACGATAGAGTTATTGGTTTTGCCGCCCATCCGCATCGTCGGAACGCGCGTATTCGCAATATCAATCGTCGATATCACGAACGCCGATGCGTGACGACTCCATCCGCGAGGCATACCAATCAAGCGATGCACCATCTTCTCTACATCCGGATATTGCTTTAAAAAGAACTGTAATTGACGATTTGACTCTAAATGGCCAACCGCGTAATTGCCTTCAGAATCAGTATAGCCGTACAAGAAATCTGATTCTGCAAGGCCTTGGGGTGAATCCGGGATAGAGTCGCATATCTGACGCACTTCTGGATCATTTCTATTGCGATTATATAAAGAAAACATAGCATCCTTGATCGCATTCTTTGTTTTCATGCGATTAAAGGTCGCTATCTGCGCAAACCCAGCACCATACTTTTCCTGCAAATGCTGTACGATAAGCGGTCTAGCCTGATCGCTCAAATCTATGTCAATATCAGGAAACGAGCCCGCTCTAATACGCGCGTGCGACAAGAACCGTTCAAACGGCAGATCAGTTAATACAGGATCAATGTGCGTGATTTTAAGGTAATAGCTCAGCAATGAACCGCCCACCGATCCTCTTCCAATGTTCTGCAATAGACCGCAACGCCTTGTAAACGCTGATATGTCCTCATATACCAGGAAATAGGGGATAAAGTTAAGCGCGTCGTTGCGCATGATAACATCGATCTCTTTTTTAAAGCGCGCGATATATTCAGGGTCATCTCGCCACCGACCGTGCTCTTTCACTTTCTCCATCAAGAAATAATACGTCTGTAAATCATAACTATCGGTCTTTTCAAGAATATGCAGCGGAATCTCTATCTTCGGTAGATGATAGGGGAAAGAAACAGCTATAGATTTCGCCTGATTCGCGATATCGTGCGTGTTGGCAATCCATTGCTCGAATTTCTCTTCGGTCAACCACATCCCCAGATGGGTCTTTAAACGCGCGAATATCTCATCCGCGGGTAATTGATGATATGATTGATAAAAACACCAACCATTAGTACTGCCATTCTTCAATAAACAATCCTGAATGATCTTATCTTCAGGCTCAATAAAATGGGCATCCGTGACTGGTATTGCCTTACACCCGTACTTATCGATCATGATCGCTAAAAAACGATTATACGCTTTCTGCTGATTACCATCGGGCGCTAGTTTGGTCGGTTTAATGGGCTCAAACATCTCCGTTTTCTTATTAAAATCATGCGTAAGATCGGTCGGATGAAACTCGACATAAAGGTCATCGCCAAACAACTCCTTATACATGACAAAACGCTTCTCAGCTAATTCAGCATCGTCGTTCATGACCGCTTTGCCAATTGGCCCGGCGATACAGGAAGTACCAAATTTAATGCCGGCGCGGTATTGGCGAATGATATCCATCGTGACACGCGCCTTTAAACTACCATAATAGGTAACGATGTCATTGTATGCCAATGACGCGATCTTCATCAAGTTGTAGTACCCTTCGTTGTTCACGGCCCAACACGTAATATGATAATGCTCCTTATCTTCCGGACGCAATTTAACATATAACTCAACCCCTGGAATACCAGAAACCGCATCTAACGGGTAATCCGTATGATTCTTTTTATTGTAATCTTCGATCAACTGTGAATAGCGAGTAGCATGAAAGAAAGAGATGGCAGTACCATGATCAGTTATCCCAAGACCGGGGGCGCCATGTTTTAGGCACCATTCCAACCATTCCTCAGGATAAGGAACTGCGTCTTGCAGACTATACGCACTGTGCACGTGCAATAAAGCAGGCTCTTTGAACCGCGGCATGGATTTCTCCAAATAAAAATGGCCCTAGGATTTTATACATCCTAGGGCCATTATGCGGTGCAATCTAAGATTTTAGAAGGAGAAGTTCAGGTCGACTTTCAAGATTGTTTGATCAGAGGTATTCAATGCAACGGTTATCTCGTCAAACATGATATCTTCGCTGGAAAGCTGAGACTCAATGCCCGTCGAGAAAGCCTCCCAAAGTTTCCCAAGTCTTCGTATGTCCGCTGGCTGATACGATACCGCCGCCGTATACGTGAACGACTTTAGCCCGCTAGCTGCGGCCGCCGCCATCGCAGTAGAGATAGAACTAAGGTTAGTAGTTACCAAAGATTGGCCGGCGTTACGTGCGGCAATTAGAGCCGTATCGAGTGCGCCGGAGTAAGTTGCCCGCAAAGTCATAACATTACCCCCTATTTATCTATAATTTCATTATACACTTAATACGGCTTAAATATCTACTCTTTAACGGCCTGTCTCTTGTTTGATTCCTCAACGATTTCCTCAATCTTATCAAGCATGAATGCGATCTTGGCCTTCTCATGGCGAACGGCGCCGTTATAACCTGCGCTTAGATCCTTCACGATCTGGCGAGCGGCGATCAACTTAGGATCAGCGCTCATCTCGTCCTTCAGCTCACGAATCTGCTGCTCACACTTAACGATCAACGCGCTGGCCTCATCCTCTGTAATCTCAGCATGATTATCTATGAACGATTGACTAAGAATCTTAATGGCCTTCCCCTTATTAACACTCATTGCGGCTCCTTTCATAAGTTATTGCGACAATGGCGTTATACCGCATCGGTATACGTGAAGTTCTTCGTAGATGAAACGCGAAGCTCGACATCAGGCGAGACAGAAACTACAGAGGCATATTGGGCTATACCGTATAACCGCATGCAGAAGAAAATAGCTATACCAACCGCGTCTACTACGTCTAGACGAAAGGCGATCGGTTTATCAGTTTTTTCGGAAATTGAGTGGTTAGGGAAACGTATTTTCCATCGCTCCCATAAACTCTGCTGAATCATGATTTTTTTAGCGGCTTGCTTACCATATTGTTTTTTCTGAGCAGTTGTTGGGGCAGCGCGCCCCGCGATCATCTTTTTCCACTCCACAGCGTTTAACATCCCATATGGCAAAGACAATAGACGACATTGCACTTGTAATGCGCCGCGATAATAATAATTAGTGTCAGTTCCTGACGCGAAGCGCGAAGACGCGAAATAATCTTCTATGCCGACTTCTTGAATTTTATGCCGCTTAATGAGATCACTAAACGCCGCCATCAAAGAAATACAATGATCCCCAGCATATTGCGAGGATCTATCGAATGGTATCAATCCGTATTCGACGATAGTCCCCAAAGAATGACAATCATCAACCTCTAAAACAGCATAGCCGCATGAAGCGCCAGGATCTATTGCTAATAAACGAATAGGCATATGACTATTATACTTAATGGATAAAAGTGGAATTACTCAGACTTAAGCGTCCATTGACCATTCTTATGCGTCTTCAGCGCTTCTTTCGCGCGCTTCGCAGCGTCTAGATGTAGATCTTTAGACGCGGAATGTAGCTGCTCTGTCATCTTAACCGGATCTTTATGCGAGGTGGGAGTTATACCTGGCATGCCCTTAGTTTTGGGCATTTTTGGCGCTGGGAGTTTGGGCATTTGTATCGCTGCCTTCACCGCCTTCAATAATTCTTGAAATTGCTCTAACTTAGTGAATAATTGTTCCATATTATTGATTATATCACATCTGAAGATATAGAAGAAATTGAGTTATGTTTCTCAACGCGCACTATCTGTTTAAACGTTGTTTTGGCTTCTGTCACATGATCGATCACCCATATCTGCCGTGTCGCAGACATTTTCTCAAGGATTGTTGTTATGAGTTCACGCCCTACGCTATCCAATCCGTTAAAAGCTTCATCTAAAATCAGCGGATTAACGGAGATGCTGAAATATCGCGAAAGCGTTTCTATTAATGCAAAGTCAACCGCCAATGAAAGAGCCCGCAATTCCCCACCAGACAAACTGCCGATTGTTGCGGTTTTACCATTAATAATCAACGCATTAGAAAATTTAGCAACAATCTGACCATCGACGTTTTCGCGGGATGAGTTGAGACGATATGACGCATTCGGCCATAATATTCCAACATATTCGGCCACTAACTCATTAAATGATTCTATAATAGAATCAAGTATATACGCCATGGCGCCAGTCGACGAATAGATATTCGATATATCCTTAAATATCTGTTGACGCTGCTTCATAACTTGCTGTCGCGCGGATATCTCGAGGGAGGCGCTAGTTAATTGCCCTTTTTTCTGTTGAATACCCACTAATGCCGCCAATTCCGCGTCATATTGAGCGCGTCGCTGCTCTAACGATCGCTGTAAACCGCGTTGTTCTATCAAATCTCGCTGTGCCCTGTCATATTGCGCGCTAGCTTCTATCTGTTTTTCTTGTAACTGCCCCAATACGTGTGATATTGAACTCTCTTTTAATAGGCATTCATCAATTTGATCTAATTCATTTTTTATAACGCATCGTTGTTTTTCAAGTTGTTGTTTTTTATTGGCAATTTCATATTTTAATAGCTTTTCATCTACTTTCACTACAACACTATCTTCTACGTGCAATAAAACACCACAAGACGGACAAACAGGTAGGGCGCGGTTGATGATAGCATTTAATTCTTCACTAATAGCATTAAATTCTTGCATTTTTTGCGGACGCAGCGTTCGCGCGATCAAGATCTGTCTAAGTGCACTATGCAGTCCAATTTCCTTTTCTTTATATCGGGCAAGATCAGGACGATCAATTTGAGATAACCCCATTAACGATGCGTTAAGGCGCTCTGATTGCTCCATCACGCTACTCAGATCATTTTGTATATCTTTCTCAGCGCGAGATTGCAAGGAATCATAGGTGGCGATTTGAGCTTGTAGTATATCTAACTCTTTTTGTAATCGATCAATTTCTTGCTGCGCCATAGATCCTGCCATATCAGACAATTGACGGCAAGCCATAAGCTCGTCTAACCGAAGAAGCGTCAATAAAAACTCTTTCTTAGCTGTATCGTTGAGCAACAAAAAACGCATGTCGCTAGTTTGAGCACAGTAGATAACAGTTAAAAATTGATCATAATCGAGATGCAGTATTGTCTCAAATTCATCTTGGGATAGAGCAATTAATTGATTATTTTTATAAAATATTAAATTCTTGGGCCGTTCACGACGGACTCGATATCGATCTTCTCCTATCTCGATCTCTACTTCTACATATCCAGTTGTTGTCCCTCGCCGCAGGATCTCAGTGGTCGTGATCTGACGTGGCATTTTTCCGTATACGCCAAATGCCAATGCATTAAAGATAGCGGTTTTACCCGCCCCGTTAGCCCTATCTGCATCCGCGTTCCAACCATCGACCAAAACAAGACCAGTCTGCCCAAACTGCAACTCAGCATCCTCAAAACTCAATATATTATGAATTTTAAGTCGCGTTATTTGCATGCGGTCAGCCAAGGAAGATAGTGCTGCATATTCTGGATTTGGCCGGCGAGACGTCTCAACATAAAAGAATAGTCAGTGCCGCGCCGCAAGTTGCTCTTATCGCGGACTATGGCGTGTAGGTGCTCTAACTCCATCACCACCGTATTGAACTGCGTTAATGTGCGGTCTAATTTCATTTCTCCAAAAATATCGCAAGCACGCAGCAATGGATCCTCTCGAAACTTCCTTAATACGCCTTGGAATAAGGTAGCCGAGGATATAGCAAAATTAGGCAATTCCCCCAACACGATACGATGTAAAATCAATTGGCGCAGTATGTTGTGTTGCCGTTGAACATTAACATCTCGTTTATCGAGATGCTTGTACGGCTCAATTTCTTGCTTTAAATTTTCCACTATATTGATGATAATCTTACAAATGGCGTGATACGCCCTTTCTTCTGAAATGCCATCCTTCCGCACCACAGATTGAATAGCGTTAACAATGCTAGTATTAAACCCCTTATTGAGTAAATTTTGAATAGCGTTGCGCGAAATCATGCAATTTTCCTCAAAGAGCGCACTATTGGAGCTGTACCTCTGCACTTATCAACAATCTGATATTGATCAATTTGACGCGCGATCCCAGACATAATTAGCGTAGGCAATTTAATGCCCTTTTTATCCAAAATTTCCAATAACTCCCATCCGTTCATATCCGGCATATATGCGTCCATTAAAATGGCATCTGCAAGAGCTACCTTTTTAAGCGCTTCTTTGCCCGACATCACGGGCATCACTGTAAATCCTGCTTTTTTTAAAGAAAAGCATAATACAGCTAAAAAATCAGCGTCATCGTCAATTACCAAAATATTCTTTCTTTTTTTTGAATTCATAATTACGCCACCTGTTGATATTGTACATTATCCGTTAACGCCATCTGTCGGCGCTGTATCTCATTAGTCTGCATAGGAATAACTACGGTTAACGCATGGCATGTTATGCCGTTGCAATCTTCTAATTTAATTTTACCGCCAATATTAAGAACTAAGTCCTCAAAAAACTTTATGTTTTCATCAGTAACCGTCCAAGTTCCATTAGAGACTATAGGAACAAGCGTGATATGGAGCTGATCATCAATCATCTGAACCTGTATTTTTAATGTCATTGGATCAAAGATTGCAATGGATTTATGTTTCAAAAAATAACAGCATAAGTATCCTAAATTACAAGTAAAATAATCGGGCGATGCATTAATGTGTGCTGATTTTATATTTAATGACAGATCAATCGTTTTATTGAACTTCTTAAATAATGAATTTAAAAAAGAACTAAGCTCATCCAACGATTCAACTGCATCAAAAGATATTTTAGCATCTGACATATGATTTATTGTTGACATGCCCGTGCATAACTCTGACATGCGCTTTAATGTTTTTTTCATGCGATAAAGCGTCATTTCTCCCTTCATGTTCACCTGCGTTGACAGAATATCTAAGCAACCTAAAAGCACGCCAGCAAGACCAGAAAAATCATGATTCACTGGAGAAGCTATGGCGTTCAAAATAGCTTTATGTGCATCAGATAATACATTAGGAAGATCCTTTTCAAATATAGCAGAATTCATAGTCTACCGCCCTTTATGGATTTGTAATTGCCTAAATTTCGTAATTATTATACCGCCGCTTATCGTCTATGCGGCGGTTTGGTGTGGATCTGCATCTGCTTATTATCATCAAACCATATCCAACCCTGTTCTAGCATAGTTTGAACACTATATGTGCCTGATGCCACGAAACGCGGCACCTCATGGGTCCAAAAGTATTCATCGTGGCGCTGTTTGATCATGTCTTGTTGATCTTGTTTCCAACGAACACCAGTACCAACATCGACTGTCTCTCGCACCTCAGACGCCCCCGTTAATATAGGAAGCTGGGGCTCCATAGTTCTGCCGCATTCACATAGTGCACGAGGTGCATCTTTCTGTACTATCCGATGCTCAACTCGGCCACAATATGCGCATTTGAATGTTCTTTTTGCCATAATTAGAAGTGCAACCCTACGCCGCCACCGATCGCAAAATCATTAAGGAAATTAGTTTGAGACTGCACGCCAAGAAACACTGGCCCAAATATGTCCATAGTCCCATGAGTGTAATAGTCCTTATTGCTCAAATAACCGACTTCCATACCGTACTTCTTTGCATTGATCTCCACCACTTTTGACTTCTCAAGAGTGGCTATCGTATCTTTATATTCTTGCTCTTTCTTCAGGTAATCGCGCTGCAGGATCTCGACGCGCTCTTGATGGATTGCCTTATACTGTTCCTGAATCTCTGTGATCTTCTGCTTAAACTCTTCTTGGACCTGCGTGATCACCTTACTTGTTTCATTAACCTCAGATTCTGTATATTTCTTAATCTCAATCGTGCCATCTGGACGCACTATCTTATAATATGTCTCTTTCTTGCTCGCCTGCAACTGCTTAATTTCATTCGTCAATTTACTTACAGTTTTAACGAGTTCGATGCGCATCTCTGTCTTCTGCGATTCTAATGTTTTAACAGATTCCTGCAACTGCTTAGTTTCTTTCTGATACTCATCAGTTAACTTGGTGAGCTTCTCTTCATACGTTTGTCTCTCCCTTTCCTCTATTCTTTTCGAGGGGTAAAACAATGCCCCGATGACAACACCAATAAAGATACACAAGAGTGCTCTTCCAACTTGATTATTCCAAATTGCGGATAAAAAATTCTTCA
>Ga0315284_10001211_pt1 | contig 36597 bp, 23 predicted proteins | sample YL17G09_16_MG_FD_203696 | JGI IMG/M metagenome (GOLD analysis project Ga0315284, IMG submission 203696) | Sediment microbial communities from Yellowstone Lake, YNP, Wyoming, USA - YL17G09_16 | ecosystem: Environmental > Aquatic > Freshwater > Lake > Sediment | place: USA: Wyoming | collected...
TCCGAAAGAACCGGTTTGTACTATTATTTCGGCAGCATTTACGTTGATATATCCGTAAGAACCTGTTTGTGAAACAACTAAACTCCCGGTAATATAAATATCATGAGTGGTCGCCATATAACTACCAGAATCAGACCATTTTCCATCTCCCGCCGCACCAGAAGTTCCGCTTGTTCCGCTACTACCTCCGGTTCCTGCGGTACCGCTACTACCACCCGTTCCCGCCGTACCCGAAGTTCCGCTACTACCACCGGTTCCGGCTGTACCGCTCGAACCACCGGTTCCAGCAGTTCCGCTTGTTCCGCTACTACCTCCAGTTCCTGCCGTACCAGATGTTCCGCTACTTCCACCCGTTCCAGCAGTTCCGCTCGAACCGCCTGTACCAGCAGTTCCGCTTGAACCACCTGTACCGGCAGTTCCAGAAGTTCCGCTACTTCCACCAGTTCCTGCGGTTCCGCTTGTTCCACTCGTACCAGATGCCCCCGTTTGTTTTCTCATTATCTGGCCGCTTCCAGACTCCCAAACTAGTACGTCAATAAGACCTTCGTTGATGCTCATTGTTGAAACATAAAACGCACTCGCCGAAACCATTCCGAAAGACCCAGACCCAACCACACTAGAAGTATAGGCTTGCAGTTCATTTACACTAAATATATCACCGGCGACTTCTAGATGATTAAATGAACCGGTAGCACTTACATATAAACTTCCGGTAATATAAACATCATGAGTTGTCGCCAAATAACTTCCAGAGTCACTCCACGAACCAGCCCCGCCAACCCCTGAAGTACCAGATGTTCCGCTACTACCACCTGTGCCAGCAGTTCCGCTGCTACCACCCGTTCCAGCAGTTCCACTTGTTCCGCTGCTACCTCCAGTTCCAGCAGTTCCACTACTACCACCCGTTCCAGCAGTTCCACTTGTTCCGCTACTACCACCTGTGCCAGCAGTTCCGCTGCTACCACCCGTTCCAGCAGTTCCACTTGTTCCGCTGCTACCTCCAGTTCCAGCAGTTCCACTACTACCACCCGTTCCAGCAGTTCCGCTTGAACCACCGGTTCCAGCCGTTCCGCTACTACCACCAGTTCCAGCAGTTCCGCTCGTCCCACTCGTTCCACTAGTACCAGACGCACCGGTCTGTTTTCTCATAATTAAACCGCTACCGCTATCCCAAACCAATACGTCAATAAGACCTTCATTGATGCTCATTGTGGATAAATAAAATGCGCTACCGGATATTATTCCGAAAGAACCGGTTTGAACAATAATTTCTGTTCCGATAATATCTAAATAACCAAAAGACCCCGTTGCGGAAGCATATAAACTTCCAGTAATATAAACATCGTGAGTTGTCGCTAAATAACTTCCGCTATTAGCCCATATACTACTTGCAGCATCTATTCCAGAAGTTCCGCTGCTACCACCCGTTCCCGCAGTTCCGCTACTACCACCAGTTCCAGCCGTACCAGATGTTCCACTTGAACCACCTGTGCCAGATGTTCCTGATGTTCCACTACTACCACCTGTGCCAGATGTTCCTGTTGTGCCGCTACTACCGCCAGTTCCAGCAGTACCGCTACTACCGCCAGTTCCAGCAGTACCGCTTGTTCCACTACTACCTCCAGTGCCAGCAGTTCCGCTACTACCTCCCGTTCCCGCAGTTCCACTTGTACCAGATGTTCCGGTACCACCACCGTTTAATGAATAAGACGCGGTTACGGCGAAAGATGCCGTACCATAGTAATTTGCAGATTTTATTACTCCATTATCATAAACTTCAAATACCGGAACACCCCCAACATCTTTTACGGCGAATAACGAACCTGATAGTCCATCATCAACTTGAAATAAAGTTCCGGCTGAGCCAACAACTTTGAAAACGGTTGAACCTGATTTATATATTTCTACACTTCCAGTAATTTGCACATCATGGGTTGTCGCCAAATAACTTCCCGAATCTTCCCATACTCCAGCACCACCATCGACCCCCGAAGTTCCGCTACTACCTCCGGTTCCTGCAGTTCCACTAGTTCCGCTACTACCACCAGTTCCAGCAGTACCAGAAGTTCCACTACTACCGCCAGTTCCAGCCGTACCGCTTGTTCCGCTACTACCTCCAGTTCCAGCAGTCCCGCTTGTACCACTGCTACCGCCAGTTCCTGCAGTACCACTACTGCCTCCAGTTCCAGCCGTTCCAGAAGTTCCGCTACTACCGCCGGTTCCGGCCGTACCACTAGTCCCATCAGTTCCGCTACTTCCGCCTGTACCTGCGGTACCACTTGTTCCTGAACTGCCACCCGTACCGGCAGTTCCGCTACTGCCTCCAGTTCCTGCAGTTCCACTAGAACCACCAGTTCCCGCAGTTCCGCTTGTACCACTGCTGCCTCCAGTTCCAGCCGTACCGCTTGTACCACTAGTTCCGCTACTTCCTCCAGTCCCTGCCGTACCCGATGTTCCGCTACTTCCACCAGTTCCCGCCGTACCCGATGTTCCGCTAGTTCCAGACGTTGATGTAGAATATGCGAGATATTCTGCTAATGTAAGGTGATAATACTCATTTGATGAACCGCCTTGCAATCCTGCCAAATTATTATGTAATGTTATTAACGGTGTTTCAAAACTAGATGCGTGTGTAGTTCCACCGTGCACAAAATAAACCGTTGTCGTATTGTTTGATTGCCCAAACAGAATTTGACCGATTTTATCTGTACTGTTTATTGTATATGCTCCCCGAGTTTCTGCTATCGATTTTAATGCATAGTTTGTCGTCAATGCAGTTATTGGCTCAGTTACTATACCAAATAATCTTTTCCATATTTGATAAGGGGTCGCACTCTCCGTTACATAAGTCGCCGGAACCGTTATTTTTACTAATGTTGAACTCGTATATTGAGTTATCGGATATAACCCAAAATTAGTTTGGATATAACTACTCCCTGTAATGGACACGGGAGAACCTGTATAACTTGCTGAAAAAGGCAAAGCATCAATTGCATTTACCGTACCAACCGTTCCGCTTCCAGTTATGTTTAATGTTCCAGAACCAGATATTACCTGATATATATTTGAAATTATACGAGATATTCTACCGCCACCCGTAGAAGACACCGACGTATATATATTAAACGCCCACACTCCAGCATCGAGCGACGTTCTTCCCAAAGCCGTATTGTATAAATATGCTTCGCCAAATACTATATTACTAGTACAATTCCAGGAATCTACTGATTCGGTATCCGTTGAAGGCGTTTTTAATAATGTTACAACTTCATTACTGTTATTGTTTCCAGTATCCAAAATAACTGGAGAGTCTATATTGTAAAAATATATACCAACAGACCCACCCTGAACAACCGCAGATTTATTTATCCATATATTTCCATTATATCCTAAAAATTGGTCAATGGTTGGACTTGTTATTGTTACGTCAATTATATCATCAAGTCGCGACGCTTCCCACTTTCTTAGATTGATTTTACCAACCGCCGCATCTTTTACTAAAACTCTGCCCATTCTTACCACATACGCAGGTGAATCCGGTGCAGTTGTTTGTAATTCACCACTTGCGGTACCGACATATAAAATATCGTTTACATTCCACGCAGTAGTATCAAAATCATTTACGTCGCCTCTCGTACAGACATAACCGAGTTGCCCATCTAAAATATCTTCAGTCGCCAATCCGATTGCTCTATAAGATTCTGAACCCGTTGTATTGGCAAGTGCTACAGTTCTATATCCACTGGCGACTCCTGTCACATAAACGCATTTACCGTTCGGAATTGTAACACCTGTATTATTTAATACACGGTCTAATTCTTCAAATCCAACCTGTAACGTAACGTCTTGACTTCCCAAATCAATCGCAAGAGTTTTGTTATTTGAATCGTAGTATATTTGACCGTCGGTATGCGGTAAAGTTCCTGACGTTGTTGTAATAAATCTCAAACCACCGCTTATATTTAACGGTATGGCGACATTTGTACCATTGTCGTATATGCTACTTGATACTAACGTTGTAGCATTGCTAAACTTTGAAACGTAATTAGCGGTTCCACCAAGTATAGTTCCAGCGCCAGAAGTTCCGCTTGTACCACTAGTACCGCTACTGCCACCAGTTCCTGCGGTTCCGCTTGTTCCGCTACTACCCCCAGTTCCAGCAGTTCCACTAGTACCGCTACTACCTCCAGTTCCAGCAGTACCGCTTGAACCACCTGTACCGGCAGTTCCACTAGTACCGCTACTACCTCCAGTTCCAGCAGTACCGCTTGAACCACCGGTTCCCGCAGTTCCACTTGTACCGCTAGTTCCTGAAGTTCCGCTGCTACCTCCAGTTCCAGCAGTACCGCTTGTACCACTACTACCACCCGTTCCAGAAGTTCCACTAGTTCCTGACGCACCAGTTGTTTTATATTTTATTACTTTACTACCACTATCCCAAACCAAAACCATATCCAATCCTTCATCGTTTTCTGGCGAATCCATATATAATGAACTCGCAGAAATCGATCCAAAAACATGAAGTTTAGTAACAGGATTTACGGTTCCGATGCCAACTTGATTTCCTGAAACAAATAACGCAAACTCTCCTTGTCTACCCATAACCACAGTATCATTTTCATAAACTTCAAAAATAGAATCTCCTGATATATTTTTAATGGCGAACAAAGAACCTGATAATTCATCATATACTTCAAATAATGCTCCTTCCGAGCCAACAACTTTGAATACTAATGAACCAGATTTGTAAATTTGCGTACTTCCAGTGATCTGAACATCTTTTGTCGCAATAATATGAGTTCCATCATCATAAATGTCTGATATTCCAATACTAGAACTACTATACCATTTAGTAACATAATTTATAGAACCGGTTCCAGTAACAGAACCAGATGCCGAAGAAAATACCTGATTATCAACATAAGTTTTAATTGCTCTTTCTGTCGGGATTGCCGCATCACTGTTTCCACCTAAAGTTATATCAATAGAAAATTCATCTACGGCGACACCATATAATAATCCCAATGAACCTGTAATTTGCACATCATGAATAGTAGCAATATAACTTCCAGAATCTGTCCATATTCCACTCGCACCATCAATCCCGGAAGTTCCACTTGAACCACCCGTTCCCGCTGTTCCTGACGTTCCGCTACTACCTCCAGTTCCTGCAGTTCCACTAGTACCGCTACTACCTCCAGTTCCAGCTGTTCCGCTTGAACCGCCTGTGCCTGCCGTACCCGAAGTTCCGCTACTACCTCCAGTTCCAGCAGTTCCACTACTACCACCAGTTCCTGCTGTACCTGAAGTTCCGCTACTCCCACCGGTTCCGGCCGTACCGCTCGAACCTCCAGTTCCAGCAGTACCGCTCGAACCACCGGTTCCAGCAGTTCCACTTGTTCCGCTGCTACCACCCGTTCCCGCAGTTCCGCTACTACCACCAGTTCCGGCTGTACCAGATGTTCCGCTACTACCACCCGTTCCAGCAGTTCCGCTACTGCCTCCAGTTCCGGCAGTACCCGATGTTCCGCTACTACCTCCAGTTCCCGCTGTACCGCTACTACCTCCAGTTCCAGCAGTTCCGCTCGTCCCACTTGAACCCCCAGTTCCAGCAGTTCCGCTACTACCGCCAGTTCCAGCAGTTCCGCTTGTTCCACTAGTTCCGCTACTGCCACCAGTTCCCGCGGTACCGCTTGTACCACTACTACCGCCAGTTCCAGCAGTTCCGCTTGTTCCACTAGTTCCGCTACTGCCACCAGTTCCCGCGGTACCGCTTGTACCACTACTACCGCCAGTTCCAGCAGTTCCGCTTGAACCACCGGTTCCAGAAGTCCCACTAGTCCCACTCGCGCCAGAAGTTTTATATTTTATTGCGTTACTACCACTATCCCAAACTAAAAATATATCCAACCCCTCATTATTTGCCGGTAAGTTCATATAAAAAGTACTGGCTGATATATTAGTTCCTATTACATAAGTCCCATCATCATAAAGGTTAGATAATCCGATACTAGATGAACTTTCCCATCTAACAATATACCCATAAGAGCCAGAACCAATAACCGATCCCGATGCTGCAGCAAAAACTTGAGTATCAACATATGTTTTTACCGCTTTTTCTGTAGGCACAACCTCGTCACTGTTTCCACCTAGAGTAGTATCGGTAGAAAACTCATCTACCGAAACTCCGAATTGTAACCCCAACGAACCAGTAATCTGTACGGAATGTGAAGTTGCGATATAACTTCCGCTATCTACCCACATACTAGATGCCGCATCAATTCCAGATGTTCCACTTGAACCACCAGTACCTGCGGTTCCGCTTGTTCCGCTGCTGCCTCCAGTTCCTGCCGTACCGCTTGAACCGCCAGTACCTGCCGTACCGCTAGTTCCACTCGAACCACCGGTTCCCGCAGTTCCGCTTGTTCCGCTACTACCACCCGTTCCAGCAGTTCCGCTACTACCACCAGTTCCCGCAGTTCCACTTGTACCACTTGAACCACCCGTTCCCGCAGTTCCGCTACTTCCCCCAGTTCCAGCAGTTCCACTAGTACCGCTACTACCTCCAGTTCCAGCAGTACCGCTGCTACCTCCGGTTCCTGCAGTTCCACTCGTTCCTGAACTGCCACCCGTTCCAGCAGTTCCGCTTGAACCACCAGTTCCTGCAGTTCCGCTTGTTCCTGAACTACCACCAGTCCCTGCCGTGCCACTTGAACCACCGGTTCCGGCTGTTCCGCTTGTTCCACTCGTTCCTGAAGTTCCACTATAACTTAATGCATAAGATGCGGTTACGGCGTAACTAGAAGTGGCATAAATCGTTCCGGTTGTATACAAACTTCCAGTAATTCGTATGTCGCCCTCGTGAGTAATAGAACCATCCGCACTACCAGTCCAAACTCCACCTGCTCCCAAAGTTTCATCTAATGTACTACCAACGTATTGAAACACATTTACTTTATATGGTCGCGGATAAGAACCACTACCAGGATCGGCGACATGAAGAATACCGGTTTTATAATCAAATATCCAATGTATATTATCGGCTTTATAAATTTGACTTCCACTTGCATCATATAATTCAACTTCATAATCTGCGCCATATTTATCACCTATAAAATTGGCTTGAAACAAACTGGCCGAACCTGCGGCAGTCAAATCTCCGGCAGAAAGAGATGATGTTCCGGGAGTAAATTCGGCGCCAGATACGAAATAAAACGCGTATGTTGGAAAGGTTGGATCCGCCGTCAAAATAAATTGATTGTGAAAAACGGCCACCCCCTGTAATATTGCACTAGCCGAATCAGCGGAAACGGTATCCGTCCAAACTTCTCTATAATTTACATTAAGAGTATCAGCACCAACTTCCTGATAGAAGTTTCGTTGATTAGTAGTAAATTTTTTATTGATAAGAATCTTAAAACTCTTATCGGTCTTATCAATAGCCAATTATTATCTCCTTATACATTAAAAGTCATAGTTAGTTGCGTTATATAATCTGTTGCTGACGCACTTATGTATCTTACGGCGGCGACAAACGGATCCGTGCTAGTTACTTGTTTACCCGCAGGTAACGCCCAGGTAAGAACATTTCCAGACGCACCGCCATCTCTAACTCCATAAATACTTCCCAAATCGTCGCCAACCGCTCGTCCCAAATCGTATGTAGCCGATCCCGATTCGCTTGGTAAATAAAAAACCATTTGTAGAGAACCGGTGCTATTCCATTTGTCTACTATATTTGTTTTTCCAGCAAATCCGGTTTTTACAACTGTTATAGTTCCACCAACATTATTATTTGTTGGCGTAAAAACTCTATAATAATAATTATCATATCCAAAACTTGCATAGTCCGCATGTCTTCCGTCTATCAACCGTTCATTTTGTACCTGAAGCTGACTACTACTTAAACTACTCGTTGGATCCCACGACGATGAATTAATTCCATTATATCTTCTGTATTCGTCGTCAAAATACTCTATTAACGCAGTACCTCTAGTCCCGTATGTGTTTATTGCTTTAGTTCCTATATTAAAATTTGACGTGACATTTGTTTTTAATGTAGTTTTATAAAGCGTTACAGTCCCAGTTCCAACATTATTATACGTGGAACTCAAATTATTAGTTAGTGTTCGCGATTGAGTTACAGTTAAAATGCTACTTGTCAATGGAATCCCGGTATAACTTACGTTTGTCGTACTAAAATATGTACTGGTTATCGCAGATTCTCTAGTCGGATCGTATACTGGCGCGTATAATCCTTGAGCGCTATAATAAACATTCATAATTGTTCCGGCTCCATAATACGAAATTCCACTTAACCACTTAGTTCCCATTGTCGTAATACTTGCCGAAGATACATTTATAAAAGTCGCGGCTGGGAAAGTTGTTGTATCTCCGGCATACCACAATGTATACGGTGTAGTTTCTCCCGCTTCTATTGGCGAAGATACTTTATAAGTAAGAGATCCGGTTTGAGTTATCGCTCCAGAAACTTTAGCCGAAGCAGATACCCAAATACTACCATATATTCCTAAAGTCACTATACTTGCACTATAAGTAGAACCTGTTCCGCTCGTAAATGCGCGATCTCCAATAGATACAAAAGACCCAGTTCCAATTTGTAAAGATGCTGTTACTCCACCGATCAAAACATTTGTCGGAGTATAATCTCTTTTCTTTCCGGCTCTAAATCCACCGGTATTTAATACAAGAGTTGTACTTCCCGCCAATGCGGTAACTGTAGAACCGGATTGATAAGAACCGCTATACCATTGATAATTCAACTCCGCCGCTAATTTCGCCGAAACAACTGATGGACTGGATAGCGACAATGATACCAATAAAGGCGCTTTCGTTGGCGCAATATCCAAAAATGTTTCGGAAATATCATCTATCGCATCAGCCAAATAAGTAGTACTGACAAATGTATCAAAAAATCCATCAGAATATAATCCATCCGTCGGAGTTCCTATGTTTATAGAAACCGCCGTAATGGAACTAGAAACATATAAACTACCAGTGATTTGTGTATCGTTAATAGTTGTGATATAACTTCCGCTATCAGACCATATTCCGCTCGCAGCATCTATTCCAGAAGTTCCACTTGAACCACCGGTTCCAGCAGTTCCGCTAGTACCGCTTGAACCACCTGTACCAGCAGTTCCACTACTACCTCCAGTTCCAGCGGTTCCGCTTGTACCGCTACTTCCCCCAGTTCCAGCAGTTCCACTCGAACCGCCTGTGCCAGCAGTTCCGCTTGTTCCGCTACTTCCTCCAGTTCCAGCAGTTCCGCTTGTACCACTAGTACCCGATGTTCCACTATAACTTAATGCGTAAGATGCTGTAACTGCATAAGATGCCGTACCATAGTAATTTGCGGCGACTATTACTCCATTATCATAAACTTCAAATACGGCATTTCCACTAATATTCCTTATAGAAAATAAAGAACCTGATAATCCATCCGCTATTTCAAATAAAGTTCCGGCCGAACCGACCACCTTGAATACAGATGAACCCGATTTGTATATTGCTAAACTTCCAGTGATTTTTACGTCACCTTCACGGCTAATATATGTAACACTACCTGTCCAATAACTTTCGCCAATACCACCCGAACCACTAACATTTATTGTTATGGCTTCGAGTGCGTCAGCAATAGACATACTTTTATTCAGATATGTATAATAGGTATAACTTCCCCCGGTAGGAATACCGGTTTGAATATCGCTACCACTAAGGTTTAATTGTTTATATTCTGTTTTGCCCATTTATTTATCTCGTAATTAACTGTCGAATTTCCCCCAAATAATTACTTCATCTGTACTGTCCAAAGAATACCCCAAACTTCCGGTGTCTACTGTCACAATAAAATTTGCTCCGTTTTGTTGTATTGCAAATGCATCATATTCCATATATTGACTGTTAACAAATATCAAGAAATCATTTTTACTTGTCGCCGTATATCCAACTGGCGCAGACGCAGTATAAACAGCCGGAAAAGTCACTACGTCATTAACAATTGTAGCGCTTGATAAAGTTAAACTAGAATATGAATACATTTTTCTCAAATATGTTATAACTACTTCCAAAGTAGCGATTTGCTGATCAATATAATTCATAATTGATATATTTGCGCCACCGACCGGTTGAGTTGTTCCAGTAACAGTTATTCTTTTTATTGTCGGATCTTGTGAAGTCAAAGACAATATATCAATATCGGTCTCGTTATCTATTATTATTTGTTGGCGACTAAATCCCTTTTGAGTATTCACTAAATCATTAAAGTATTCTGGAATTAAAAATCCGCGAATAGATAATGTAAAATTGCTCCTCACCAATCTTCCGCGAGACGTATCAACTTCTACTGTCTGATCAAAACTATCTATACTTGCTTTAAACTTGAATCTTTTTTGGTCTCCCCAGTACAATCCTTCACTAAATTGTATAGGTTCAATTATTTTATTCATCTGGCTAACAAACGATGTCCAGATAACACATTCGTATGTTATGATAACATAATCAGGAACTACTACATTATATATCTCATACGCCGGTTTCAAATTATTTAACCTGGAAAATCTATCGTATCTATTTTTCGCCGACCATTTTTGCGGAAATGTGTGAACCAGATTCCTGTCTATGTGATTCATCGGCATATCCTGGTCTTTCGATATATTATTTTTGCGAAACATAATAATTGGCGCAATAATTTGCCCCTTTTGGTCGCGAATAAATCCCTGCTGTTGAACCGAACTCCAAAATTCCGAATTTCCATATATAATCGGGACATCTATCACCAAATCATTTTCTATAACTTTTGGCTGAATAACATTCTTAAAATAAAAAAGGATTGCTTCGTCTATATCTTGCAATTCTATTGATATATTCTTAAATGTATCGTCGCTTCTTTTTATCTGTTGGGCACGGTTTTCCCTATTTGGAATATCAGCAAATCTGTTGCTACCATCATATTTTTCGCGTCTAGTTCGAGGCAGTGGCTTTTGCCTTTTTGGCATGCTATCTATTGCCATCAAATTTTCTCCAAATTATATTCTTTCATTGTTAGTGGCAACTCTTACGTTTTCGATTTGAAGTACATCACGGCGAGTCATATTGGCCGTACATACTATGCTAAAGTTTTTATACCACGAACCGCCGATAAGTTGGTTCTCAACCACGGAATTTATCTCATAATATGCTTCATCCCACTCTATTATGTCGCCGATTTCCGGATAAAATCCCTTATCACCAATCATCCCGCGATGGAAGGCGACAGTTATAGTACGGTTAACATCGGGGCCAAATCCTTCACTCGATTCAGTAGTCTGCGGTTCTCTTCTGATCAGACATCCAATCTGAATTCCGCGAGTATATGTTTTACTAGTTGATTCGCCGTATATGTTTGCGCCGCTCTCAACATGCACTTTATACGCTATAACAGGCGTCTGAATCACGCGATTCAGAAGCTCGTCGTTTATGCTATTGAACATTCGCAAATCTCGGGGGCGATTAAATAGCGGATTGACCATTCAGAATTTCTCCAAAATTATCCAATATAAATTTTTAACGGAACCCTCTTCAGAACATTTTCTATGGCTTCATTTTCAGTTACCATTCTTTCGTACTGGCGAGTTCGGCTTGCTTCTTCTAGCGTTTCTCTTAATTGAGTAATTAACACTTCCTTTTCGGCTTGCGATTCATTTCTTAAAGTTTCGCCGTCCAAAGTTATTTCGGCATCTGGAATTGGGATTTGTTGATATTTTGAACGAACCAATCCTAACGTTTCTTTAGCACAGGCCAATCCGTATTTTCGTATCCACTGGATTCCGGTCTCGTTGATTTTTGAGTATTCCAGAAAATTATATTGTATATTAGAAAAATCGGATTGTATGTTGCTGGTAGTAGATGATAATGTTTGCGCTAACGTAGAACCGCTATTCGGTTGAATCATCGCATTATCTCTTTCTTCCACTACAATATATTGAATCCATAACTTAAAATCTGCGCTTGGGCGAGGAAAAATTCTTAACTTATTATTTATTATTTCAAACGAATATGCTGAACGGCGAATCTGATCATTCAATTCTACCGCCTGAACTCTTAACAAATCTTCATAAATCGGAAATAGAACGTATTCAATAGCGGGAGTCCACCCGGCCCATCCAAACTCGCCCATTAAATTATTTCTTGCCAAACCGGTTTCAACAAATGGGTCGTAGTATCTTGAAACTGCCGGGCGACCATAATGATGAATTCGTTTAACTTCTATTGGTTTATCTACTCCGATATTTACCGATGCCCATGCATCCAAATCATAATCTTGCTCGTTGGCGTGAATATCAATGCTAGCAGAATGCCAGGTAACGTTTCCTCCTGCACCAACTTCCGCTGCATACGTATGCGCAACTCGTATAACCTGGTTTAACCCTATTCCCAATAAATTTCGCTGATTTAATTTTATATTGGTGGACATTCCTTTCGCATTCAACAGATTTTCGCGAATTAAAAATTGATTTATCTGTAATGTATAGTCGCCAATCGCTTCTTCATAACACGCATAAAGAGAACCAGATGTTAATTCAATTTCTACAATTGGGTATCCAAGTCTTCTAGTGGCCCATTTTGCAAACTTTGGGGCATCATTTTGAAAGCGAGAATCACTATCATATATTCCATACGGGGTACTTCCAGATACAGGACCTGGATTATCATCCCATATAAGAGTTTCTTCAAACATTGCCATAATATTTCTCCAATAGTTATCAAGTTTGAATTACTGCGCCCTAAAGAAGGACATAGCTTTTCTTTTAACTACAAGTATAAATATAGATATACCTGGTTTTATACTAAAAAATAACTTGACTTTAATAAAATAATTTGTTATATTTAGTATAGTAAGTGGAGAAATGAAATGTTGAACGAAAAGATGAGCTGGAGAATGAAATTTCTTCTGGCGAAAAACAAATACCTATTCGACAGAGAAGTCGAAGAAGAAATTAAAAGAAGGAATGAAAAAATTCACGCGATAAAAACACTGCTGATGTGTAATAAACTAATCACCGATAAACCGACCAACATATTTAGGTTTTAATATAATAAAAAAACCCCACTCAAAGTGGGGTTTTGTTTTTTAATATTTTTTTTCGTACTTAAAATTGCCGCTATCCCAAATCCTATCATAATCGTTCAGTTGCATATTTTGCCATTCGGTCAATGATGAATCATATTTCTCAACCTTTTCGCGTAAAACATTTTTACGAAATCCGAATCTATGAAATCGTTGACCATCTTTAATGTACCAATAATTAGGAGTTCCATCGGATACTCTATTAAAACCGAGTTTATCATATAAATTGTTCTGATTATATGTCCATCTTCTATCCGCGTAACTGATTATTTTATTCGGATTATATTTTTTAATAAAATATGTTAATAATTTATTCGCCAACCCCGACGAAGAAACCGATGATGCAAAACGAATCAATTCATATTCATCATTTTTAGATATATTTCCAGTAGATATTCGTAATCCACCAAAAGTCATTACGGCAACTAATTCGTTTTCATAAAATGCGCCTAATTTGGTATGGCTTTTATCCTCGCCTTGAATATGATATTGGTTGAGAAAATTATTCTTCTCCATATTGGTAATTTCTTTTATCGTAGTCTCTCTGGCGAAAATTGTTCTATCACTCAATCCTAATATATGTTTTAATCGTGATTTCACTATATTTTGTTTGTATAACCACTCGTCCTCAAATATCTGAATCAAACGAATATTTTGATTTTCGCATTCAAGAGTCTTATTTAGATGGTATTTTTTATCTTTGTTTCCACCGATTTCAGAATGCCAAAAAAGACCATTAAACTCTATAGCGACATTTTTATCAGGAATAAAAATATCCAATTCTCTTCCGCTAGATAATATAAATCGGTTGTTTTCAATAATTTTACCTGTATAAATACTTTTTAGATATTCAACTATTTCTTTTTCTGCATCGGAATAGTATTTAGTTAATGGATAACATCGAATACACCGCGGTATTTTACCACTATACAAAGTATCTGTAAACTCATTGTTGCATTTAATACATTGGAACTTATATTTCTTTTTTCTACTTTTACTTCCATCATATTCATCTTTTGTAAATAATGGTTTTACTAATCCCTTTAATCTTTCTGAATTAAATAATCTATCATACATTAAAGAAAAAATGGTTTTTCTTTTTTCTTCTTTCACACTTTCCAATTGAGATATATTCGTAACATTGTTTCTTTTGAGAAAGTTTTTATATTTTTCGGACTTAAATCCTATTATCCCTTTAGACGATAATTCTTTTGTTCTTTTAATGGTAGCAGGATGGCAAGCCGAGCCATATTTTTCAATCATTGTTTCTCTGAATTTATTTCTATTATTATATGTTTCGTCGCCGTACTTTTCCAATTTTGTTTGTTTATTTTTTTCCGAATTATTATAGGTTTCATTTCCATATTTTTTTAATAATGTTTTTTTCGTATTCGCGATCATATTATTATATGCGCCTATTTTTCTTTTTTCTCTTATTTTTTCCTTTACGCTTTTTAACTGGGATTGATGAATGACGCCATATCGTTTCATCAAAGTCTTTTTAGCTTTTTCTGCTCTCAACTTTCCAACATCATTCGCGGCACACTGATTAGAACAATATATTTTTTTATTATTTTTTCCAACCACTATCTCTTTTTCACAGTGTTTGCATTTTATTGTTTTGATAACAGAAGAATGATAACATTCTCGGCTACAAAACTTTTTAGTTTTTTCTATTTTCTTTCCGCAATTTTCACAATTCATAATGTAATCCTTTCTTATAATACACCATACATCATATAGTATAATATACGAAAGAAAATAAAAAAAGTTCCCCGAAGGGAACTTTTTATTTGTAAATTATTTAGAACGGGTCAATTATTCAGGAAATGTGGCACCAGTCGGTAAAATGTTAAAATCAATCAGAATAAACTCTGCGGTCTTGGTAGGTTGTAAGTATATCTGACCATATAATTGATTTTTATCAATTATGTCGGGAGTATTATTCGTTTCGTCCATAATTACCTTGAAGGCATACAGCCCAGCTCGATTCTGCACACTTTCCAGATACGGATTAACAATGTTGATGAAACGATTTCTCGTTGCCGTCACATTTTGTTCAAAGACTAAGTAGCGAGTTGAAGACGCAATATATTTCTTCACCGCAATTAACAGCCTTCTTACGTTAATCCTATCAAGAGCCGATGCTTTTGCTTGAAGTGTTTTTTGACCCCACGCAACAACACCCTGTCCTGGGAAATATGCAATAGGATTGATTCTATTGTTATACAACGAATCGCGATCCGTCTGATTTAATTTTGTATAGACATCAGTTGCGGAAGAAATTCCACCACGATTCAGACCCGCAGGAGCGAACCATTCTTGAGCGACTTTATCGTTGAATGAAAAAACACCGCACATGACAGCTGAAGGTGGTAGCCAGAACGGTTTGCTTGTACTTGGATCGAGTATTTTAACCCACGGATAATAGACACCAACATAATTAGTATCTAGTGTATTCGCCGTAGTTATTGCAGACGCGATAGTAGTGTCTATTCCGCACAAATCCATAATATAGAAGCAATCACCACGTTCTTCGCAGATATTTATTGCGTACTTCGTGACATAAGAATGATATTGATGAATAATACCTGGCAGGACTATTAAATTAATATCAACTTCGTCCGGATTGGCAACTATATCCAATGCTCTTTTATATCCCGTACTTCCAGTCGCAACGGAGTTCGAACAATCATACCCCTGTGTATTGGTTGCAGAAATCGATGTACCCTGAGCATTCGCCGTTCTCGGATCCATACCATCGGCTCCTCCCTGGAATCCAAACATAAATTTTCTTGTTGGAAATAATGCTCTAATTGCGGCACTCGAAGTGAAATCGATATATGTGTCTAGATGGAAAGCTTGATTGCTACCAGTAGAAGACGGCGAACCGGTTTGTAATCCTAAATTAGTAAAATATTGTCTTGAATCTTCAGAATCGAAATTAACTCCACGATATGCTCTAGTACTTGTTTCGCCACTAATCAATTGAGAACGTGCGTAACTCATCGTTGGATAAGTTGATGCGGTAATAAGAGCCGTTATTATAGGAACGGTGTATCCGACAAATCCCATCGGAACGGCACTTTTTGGAAATGCGTCACCGGCCATCTCTACTCGAACATAAGATGATTTGTTATTCCAATCACCGGTATAAACCAATCTAGTTTCTCCGGCAACAGTCTTATATTCAGAATGTTTGTCGCCCATAAGTCTTGGCAAATAATTTATACTGGTCGGGTCTAATGTAGCATTAGCAAAAGATTCCAATACTTCGGGTCTAGAGTCGGTGTCAGAATACCTTCTTACCACGACACTAAACTTTCCATAATCAGAACTAGGAACTTCGTCGTCGGCAGTAATATCAAATATACCAACTTTTACGTCCGTGTTGGCATTTTTTCCATGCGCCAATGTATGGAATCTAAATAAATTATAATAAACCGTAGTGGTAGAATTAGGCCCCATATTCTGTGATATTACCCACGGCGTTTTAGCACTCGCGTATCCTTCACCATCTCCTGCAAATGTTGCAACAACGGAATTTGACCATTGCGCAACAATTGGTAAAAGCCCATCAGTAGAAGCTGATGCTATACTTCTACTCTGTTGAGTTGAAAAATTTAAAATAACTTCTACCGGAACGGTTGATTGACCAGAAAATACTTTGGTAATATAATTTTGACGAGCTGAATTGAATGACGCAGTATACGCAACACTATTAACCAAAAAATGCGCCTCGTCAACACTACTTGACAGCATCGTAAATGTACTCAATGTTGAATCACTTCCACTCGCTCCAAGAACCGCTAAAATTGTGCTTGGATACGCACCCACCGTATTGGTTTCTACGGCGACAAATCTCCTATTCCAGCTTGACATCCCCAAAACTCTAATAACAGTTACCGTTCCTGCGCTCTTCAAATATTCCTGAACGGCATAATTTGTATAATAATTTGAAGTTCCAAATTTAGTCATAAACTCATTTTGAGACCCAATCGTAATAGGAACGAACGCAGGCCCTTTTTCTGTCGGCCCCACTATTGTCGCTCCTATTGCAGAAATACCCTGCGCAAGGTATGTCAGGTCCTTTTCGTAAGTAAATACGCCAGGCGATACAATTTTCTCAGACATAAAATTTCTCCTAATTAATATATTTTACAACGTTGTAAGTAAAAATAAAAAAATTACATATATAAATATAATAAAAATTCCGAAAAGAATATTTTTCAAATAAAAAGAATTATTTTATTAGGATACTGTTGGTAAGGGAGTAAATGTACCGTCCTCTAAATTAATATTTCCGTTACCGTATTTTGTCCTTAGTTCTGTCGCCAGTTTATTTTCTTCTTCTCTCAATCCCTTATATTTTAACTCTATTTCTCCAGATAATTTTTCCAATTGATTAATTGTTTCCTGAACGTCCATAATTTGAAATGTAATTTGACCTTTTTGAAATGCTAGATTTCTATAAACGTCTCTAAGACCGGTTATCTTCTGAATATCTTCTTGTAAAACTTTAACGGATTCTGGCATAATTCATACTCCTTTTGTTAGTAATTTAAATAAGTTTTCATATATATAAATATTAAAATTTAATCCAAACTCTCGCACAGCGATGTCCCGAGACATGGTTTTTGGCGAAATTATTTCTTCAATTATCTTATCTATTTTTTCATTTTCGCCAACTTCTTTATAATCGCGAGTCGTATAATTATCTTTTCTCAATTTTTCAACATTATTTTCAGTAACCCACCCAGCAAATCCCGTTTTAAATAATAAAACCGGAAGGCCACATAAAACCATTTCCATCATTGAACGTCCGACACCGATTCCCAATTCGTGCCTATTTATTATACTTAATTTTTTATTTTCGGTGTATTCGCCTAAAAAATTTATATTTTTACTTTTTATTGATCGTTCAACTTCTTTTTTATCTTCTTTATCTATATAACCAACTATGTTTAAATGATATTCTTTCAGCTTAGGCATTGCTTTAACTAAAGGTATAAGTGTTTTAAAATTTGCCTTTTCAACTCTACCTAAATATAAAATAGATTTTTTTATTTTTTTCGCCTTGGTCTTTTTATAAAAATTTTCATCCACGCAATTTGGTAAAATAAAAATTTTACTCATATCAAACGGGTAACCACTATTAATAAATTGTTGTCTTTGGTATTCACTGTTTACAGTAAAAATAGGAATTTCTTTTTCTAACAAATACCACGACTCGTATAATAATTTGGAATCCAACCGTATCGTATTAAAATTATGAACGTGTCTAACCACTGGCGAAAAAATATCATAATTATCATATTTCTGAAAAAGTTGATTTGTAAAAACTATGTCGCAATCACTATATAGTTTTAATAGTTTTTCCAACCCATTTAAATCAGTAGAAATTCCCCCATCATAAACGGTATGACCAACCCCCTTTAAAACCGTTGATAAATCTTTAATATATGTAAAAACCCCATCTCGGCGAAATTCATAATTTTTCTTTTTTATTATTGGTATCATTAAAATTTTCATAGATAACCGTTATATTTTATCCGATTTTTATTTTTTATCAATCGAAGGCACCTTCCGGCCCCATACGAGCTATGTCCCAACTAGCAACTTCCAGTGCTCTCATTACCTTTCGGTATACTACCAGTAAGTCTAAAAGTTCCTTTGCCTCCTTAAAAGTTTTGGCGAAATAAAAATTAAACCTATCATATAAATAAGTATCATTATTTATTTCTATTATATAATATATTTTATCCGTACTACTAAATAAAAGTTTCCCCGGAACATTTTTTATATTCTTCGTATCAGTTTTGCATTTACGACTATCCATAAAATTACTAATAAGTTTTACTGCTTTTTCAGCATCTTCTTTTGTTTTTATTATTTTAACGTTCACTTTTGGAAGAGGCTTTATATTATTCGGAGGCATTATCTTAAAATATTCTTCATAGTTTTTTCCGTAATCTCTGGCGTTAATATACTGTTTTCCTTTGGTATAAACGTCGCCAAAAACTTTCTTGAACTCGGCGACGATCTTATCAAAGTTTTTTATACCATCCCATCGATCTATTACGACTATTCCGTGCCCTATGTTTATTTTTGTTTCGTCTTCCAACTCAACATCTAATCTATCATTTTTAATTTTCTTTTTAGGTAATGAAATACCAATTATGCGCCCGATAAGAGAATAAATGTTTTTAATATCTTGGTCGGAGAATTGTTCAGTAATCAATCTTTTTAGTTTAATCATTCTATCACCTTATAAAATTAAAAAAGACACCATCTTCATGATGTCTTTTATATTATTTAACGTTTCTCAACCATAATAATCTTATGGAGTAAAATAAGAAACTAATCTAAACACATATTGACCGGTACTTCCAGTTTGAGCATATCTCAACCTCATATATGTAGTATACAAATCCTGAGTAAAAGATATTCCTGTACCATCATACACGGCAGTTGCGCTTCCAGTATAGTCGGCTGACGTGGTAACAGGTGATTGCTGAATCCAGAGAGTTCCATTGGAGCCCAAACCTCCTGGCGCCGCACGAGAAAGAAGAAATTGCGTACTACCCGATTGAAATCCTATCCCATCACCCGCCGAACTTGAAGGAATTGCGTAAAAATCAAAAACGTTGGTGTCATTTGTAACTGTCATAAAAGTACCAACAACGGAATTGTTAATTTCCTGTCTCAGATATACGCAACTTCCACTTAAAACAGTTCCGAGAGGAAAATAATAAATTCTATTAGGTATGTCCGGAGGAAGAGAACTTCCATTGGAAAGGTCGACTTGTGTACTACCCGATTGAAATCCGACATTATTATATTGAGATCCGGAAAGAGTGGCGTACAGATATAAAATATTCGTAGTTGCGGAAGAGGTAAGAAACCCATTTACCGACGAATTATTAATTTCGTTTTTCAAATTATTGACTGTGGTGTTTAGTAAAAAATCCAATCCCATCGGAAAATAAAAAACATTGTTGGCATCGGAAGGTACAACACCACCCCGTGCAAATGAACTTTGTGTACTTCCTGATTGAAATGATATATTATTTGCACTATTGGCTTTAGTCCACAAAAGTAGTGTAGCCGAATTCAGAGACGCCGTAATAGACGAACTAATAGATGAATTATTTATTTCATCTTTTAAATTTATTACACTATTTGCTAAACTAGAACCGGTTGAAAAATAAAATATTCGATTACTCCAATCATCGGATGGAATAGTTCTACCACCCGTAAACGAAACTTGTGTACTTCCTGATTGAAATACTATAAGATTTCCAGTTGAACTGGCATCTTTAGCCCACAAAAGTAGCGTAGCCGAATCCAGAGAAGCTGTGACGGATGAACTAATGGATGAATTATTAATTTCATCTTTTAAATTTATTACGCTATTTGCCAGACTGGAACCGGTTGGAAAATAAAATATTTTACTGACCCAATTATCGGCCGGAACAGGTGCAATTGACGCCGAATAAGTATATTTCGTAGTCCCATCAGACGCAGTAATATAAAATTTGTCCGCATTACTACTTGTTGTTATAGCTATTGCTAAAGATGCCGTAGAATTCCAAGACGAGGAATAAATATAAATCAAAGAATCAGATCCCGTGATAGCAAATTTATCGTCAGAATTACACGCTGTTATACCTTGTACTAACGATGCGGTTGCTCCCCACGATGCAGAATACGTATAAATTATAGAAGTCGAACCAGTAATATAAAATTGGTCTCCAATACTACATGAAGTTATAGTCATGCTCGTAGATGAGGTAATATTTCCAGACGCCGAAAATGTATAAATTGTGCTGTCAGAACCAGTAATATAAAAACTATCCCCGAGAGACATTGAAGTTATTGTTACTCCGTGCAAAGATGATGTAGCGTACGATCCACCCGAGACATAACAAGTTCCTACTACTTTAGCAAAATCCGATGCGTCAATCCATTCCGATGAGAATACGCCTCCAGATGTTAAAGGAAATGATGTTCCTGGGCCTCTTGTTTTAGCACTAAATGAAAATGCTTTTATTGCCGCAGTTATGTTTTTTTCGCCCAATGCCATTATTGTTCTCCCATTAAAATGTGTTTATTCTTATATATAAATATAAATATAATAATTTTATCTATATCATTCTATTTTTTTATCTTTTCTTTCAATACAAAACACTCTTAACAAAAATCAGTTTTGGATTTTTATGTTTAATTTTCGCCACATAATCGTCTATATACGGCATCAACTTATCGATATACTCGTCGCCAACCGAATCACTCAAATAAAACCTATTAGTATCTCCGTATCTCATCCACGGTATGTATCCTTTTTTAACGGCGAAAAACACTCCTTTATGAGTATCAAACCCAGAAATCTTAAAGTATTTATGCGCTAATTCATAATGGTTGGGTATATTGGAGTCCACAATATAAAGGTCGCCGTTTGGAAAACTCAATCCGCGAGTTTCTTTCGGTAAAAAAGATATTTTTGTCGGATTTTTGTATACCCCGACATCCGCCTGTTCATATGTTGAGTATAAATACCCATCCAATTCTTCACTTAATATTTTTTTTAATCTGATCACTTCATCACTCCATCATATGCACGTTTCACAATCGCGAGCGCTTCTTTTTTCGTTATGTTCGGATTCTCAAACCACGCCGTTTCTACCTGTTTTAATAATTGACCGATTATCGGTCCTGGTTTATTTATTTTCAAGTATTTCATCACATCGTTTCCGTCTATCGGCAATTTCGGTTTCGTCGGTTCTTTTTCCAGTGATTTTAACCGATCTTTTATCTTTGAAACCTGGAGAGGCATATTATATTCTTCTGCGTGCGCAATATTGTCGGCAGCAATAAGATCAAGTGTTGTGCGTAAATGGTCGCCCAATTCCGCTTTTAACTTTCGTATTGCCTTATCAGTAACCAGTTCGGCTTCTTTTCCAAATCCTTTTGTGCGCATATGGTTTCGTACAGTTGTTACTACCGCTTTTATTATGTCGTTTGGATAGCGTAATCTTTGTAAAATCTTTTCGGTCATATCAGCAGAAATTTCTTCGTGCTCCCAGAAAGTTATTTCGCCGTTAATAACTTTTTTTGCCGTTGCCTTGCCTATATCGTGAAACAGAGCCGACAGACGAGTTATCAGTTCAGGCGGAGTATTTTTCAGCACTTCCAGAGTGTGGCGCATCGCATCCACTTTGTGAAATTTATTTTGTTCCAAACCGCGCAAGCCGTCCAACTCCGCGGCGACATACTTATTCAGTCCAGTTATTTGCAGAAGGCGAATTGCTTTATCGGGATATTGAGTAACTAACATTTTACTGATCTCATCCCGTATTCTTTCTTCTGAAATAGTTTTCAGCATATGCGCATTCCTTTTTAATGCTTTTATCATAAACATCGGTAGTTGCCAGTTATATTTTACAGTAAAACGTATCGCTCGAAGCATTCGTAGCGGATCATCGCGAAAAATAATGTCTGGATCGAGCGGTGTGCGAACGATTCCCTTCTTTATATCACTTTTGCCCATTCCCGTAAGGTCAAGTATTTCGCCAGTAGTTAAATCTTTTAATAAGCTATTTACAGTAAAATCCCGACGTTCCACATCGTCTTTGAGTGTGCCTGGGGCGACATCCGGCTTTCGGCTACCAAAGTGATATTGTTCTTTGCGCGTCATAACTACTTCCACAGAAATATCTGATAAATCGTAACCGCGATGTTTTATTCCGTTTAGTTTTAATGCGGCAGTTCCGAATGTCGGAAATATTACTGGATTGCTATCTTTTTTGTAGATTCCGAGTTCTTTTGTTAGCCACTCAGCAAACTGTATTCCACCTTGCGGAAGCTCCACGACCAAATCCAGATCTTTTATATCCAGACCGAGTAATTCATCGCGAACCGCGCCACCTGCTAAAAAAACTTTTCCGCGAAACTTTGATTTCTTAATCAGCCCGGAAATCAAATCTAATGCGGCGCTTTCCTTAGCGCCTTCTAATAATAGTTGTTTTAGTTTAATCATATATGCTCTTCACTATAAAATTATATTGCGGATTTTTTGCGTTTGTTTTTTTCGCGTATTTTTTTATTGCGGAAATTACTTCATGCGCATCAAACGGATACATCCCCAACACATACGATTCGCCTAAATAAAAATCTTTGGAATTTCCTTTTCTCGCCCATGAAATGTATCCGCGTTCGGTAATCTTGGCTAATCCATCGGTGCCGTAACTTTCCGGTATTTTATATCCTTTTTTTTGTAAAAATGCGGCAATATCGTTATGCATTACATCATTACTATCAATCACAAATAAGTTACCGTCCGGATCGCTTATTGCTCGTAAATTATCTTCCATACGAGATATTGATATCGGATTTTTAAACACTTCATATCCTCTAATTCTACCGATAAGATCTTCTTTTAATAAATTTTTAAGTTTTATCATTTTACTTTATTTTAATATATACCGCTTCGCCCATCCTATTAACATTTAATGTCGCAAACCCATTTTTTACTAACCATATTAACTGATGTGATATATCCCTTCCAATAAAATATACCAAAATCCATACCGGAATATATTTGAACGGAGACTCAGAACCCAAAACATACTTATAAATATTTTTAATATCCCTTAATTCTTCTTGTGTCGGTTCTGTACCGGACGTTATCCTTGTATTTCTCGGTATATTAGGTAATCTCTCATCTTCGCCTCGTAATGGAAACTGATATGCTTTTTTATTTCCATAATTAATCAAACGAGAATTCTCCTTTTGGAATTTGGTTTTGGGTTTATGTCTTTTACTATATTCTTCGCAATCAGAATAAAAATCTTCTCTTATTAATCTTTTAAGTTTAATCATGTTTTAATTTTCTCTTTAAAAAGAATTTATAATCATTTATCAATTTCCAAGTTCCTTTAATCGGCGAAGAACCCGTGGATTCCCACTTAAAGTGCATCAACCTATCAACTACCCCGTCAGATTTTTGCCCTTCACTTTTATAATCATTATACGCCTTATCCATCTGAGTTGCATAATTTAAAATCACATTTTCGCCTACCCCGCGACCTTGAGTATTTTTTCTCCACACATCGCGCTCAATTGCCAGATTGACATCTATATCCAAATATATGACGGTATTGTTAAATTTATTTTGCTTAGTTCTAACTAATTTTTGTATAATACTATTGGAATGTGTCGCAGTCGTATCAATAACTAAAAGATTACCCGCTTCCACAATTTTTGTATCAAACATTTTTGTTGTTAAAGATTGCGCCGCATCTCGTATATCAAAATAAGTTGAATAAAACCCTTTATAAAAAGTTTTATAAAAATATCTCAATCCTTTATTTTTATTGTTTTCCCACCACTCATACGTTATAGGCATCCTAACTTCGGTATCATTATTATTTATGTATTTGGAATCGTTTATAAATTTATTCAAATCTTCGTTGGATTTTATATTATCAGTCATCCAATTATATTGATTTTTGGCGTGTTGATATTGCGCAGCGATAACTTGAATATCAGATGCGCTTACCTTATATCCAGCAAAACTTGAAATATATCTTTGCACTTCGTTGTTGATAAAAGTAGATTTTCCGGCAGCGGGTAGCCCCATAAGAACGACGCATTGTTTCATCAAATCTTCTTTAAATTCAAAGTATATCTTTTTAAGTTTTATCATATTTTCATTCTTTTTTTAATTTGGTCGCCAGAAGTTTTTTCAAATTCATCGAGCGACACTTTCCAATGAATCTTAAAATATTTTTTAACTAAATCCGCGGCGCGGAAAAAATGATATTTTCTAAGCAGGAGATACCCACCATAATCCGCTTCTTTTTCTTGACGCGATTGCCAAGTAATATTGTGTTTAAGTAAATGATGCGCTATTTCATGCGCTTCAATAAATCTAATAGTATCTTCTGATGTATTATCAAGCTCTTCGCCATCAACTATTATAATCGGCTTATCAGGAAGAGTTGCAGCAATATCCTTATCACCGATAAAACTTTTTAATTCTTCATATTTCGGATGCGCCTTGAAAACGACAACTATATTATATCGTTTATCTATTTGCCCGTTAAATGAAACTATATCTTTAGTTTCTTCTTTTATCATATTTTTAAGTTTTATCATCGTATCGACTCAAGAATAAAATTGTATTGCGGATTTTTTGCTTTAACCTTTTTTGCATATTTTTTATATAAGGCATAAGTTTTTTGCTAGTAAAATATGGTAAATCTTCTCTATCAAGTTCTACGGATTCTGATAAAAAAACGAATTGGCTCTACCGTTTCTTTGCCATGGAATATACCCCCGCTTAATTTGTTCCGCTAATTCTCCTAGCGTATTTCCAACGGGAGTTGAATATCCGTGTTTATTTAACCAGTTCGCAAAATGGGTGTGAATCACATCCCAGTTATCATCTATCACGAATAAGTCGCCGTTGGGAAAACTTATTGCGCGTAAATCTTCCACCATTCTGGATATTGATTTCGGGTTCTTAAATATTTGGTTTCTGCCCGGATCCGTTCCGTAATATCCAATAAGTTCTTCTTTTAATAAATCTTTTAGTTTTATCATTTTATTCGCCAGTATGATTTATCAACGCTAAAATTCTTTTTCGCCAGCTAATTAGTTTGTCTTTATATTTTCTTTTCAATGGTTCTTCAAATTCTTCTTGTCCGGGATCATCAACTTCTACGGAAAAAGATTCCGGCATCTGAAATCCTTGCGGCGCATCTCGCATAGTATTTGACGATTCGTTTATTAAATTTTTTAATTTGATGGTATTGTCGCCCAAACCTTTACGAGTTCTAAAACGAGTTGCGACAGGTAATTCACCGGATTTCGCACCCGGAACTTTATGACGAGAACCTGCGCCGTAAGGAACTGCAACACTTTTCTTTTTCATCGGCGACAACATATGTTGTATTTCCTTTCCAACTTGTTTTTCGCTTCCGATATATTCGTCTACTGGAATGAACTTAATTTTGCCACCCGCTTTTGCAACCGTTGTAGCATTCCAGGCCACCCACCCCGCAGCTTCTGGAGAATCATACCCGAATAAAGTTTCCGGTGCTTCATACTTTCCTTTTTTATCAATCACTTCAATTTTCCAATCTTTAAGATTTCCCATCGGGGTACCGAGTTTTTTAATATCTCTCATAACTTTCTGCAATTCATATTTTGGCGGGTATTCCCAGAAAGAAATAACTTTTCTTCTCAACCATACTCTTCCAGGATATTTATACATATTCCGGCTCCATTCGTGGTCGGATAAATAATTATCCATCGGCAATCTTTTTTCTGGTGGGATGCTCCAATGAAGAGTGGTATGATTTCCTTTGCGTTCAATATACATTTTTCCGTTATAATAACCGAAAACATATGAATCATCGTCATTCCACGACAGATTTTCCATGTATTCAAACTCATCTTTAACCGCCGGCATATAGGCGTTATCAGGATTTTCTAGCAGTAATTTTTTTAATCTCATTTATTTTATTGCCCGATTTTCAGTTCAGTTAAAAATGCTTTCAATAATCTCAGATCTTCTTTACCTTCAAATGGCTGGGAAACCGCATTTCGTTCTTTGTCCGCAATCCATCCGTACTCAGCCGTAAAAGAAGCACACATGGAGACATAAACTACTTTATTTTTTTCGCCTTCATATGTTTCTTTGGTTAAATCTAAAACATATTTTTTATTATCATCAGATTTCCATTTCCATTGCGCAAGAAGTTTGGTTACTCCCTCTATAAATGATCTTTGAAATGACTTCGCAAAAGTCAATTCATTATTTGCGAAGGGCAAAGTTTTTCCTTTATGAATGTGATTTCTTTTTAATATCGCGGCTTCGGATAATTTCTTTCCCTCGGTTAAAAATTGCTTCCATTTGTTGTCTTTCATTTTTTATTCTCCCTGTATTTATATTCTGCGCGTGTCGCAAGTTCATGCGCCTTTTCGTATTCATATTTTTTATTTTTCATCAAATATCTTTCAACATATTCGTGAACCATCACCGCGCCATACTCGTCAGGTGCTATCGTATTGTCTATCCAGATAGTATTCCCTGGAATATATTTATACACTAAGTCGTGACCACCTTGGCTAAAATCATCGTCTTTCAGATTTCTTACGGCGAAACCGTTTACCAACATTACCGTCGTTTCGTTAATAGCCCCGATATTTTTTATTAAAATATCAGTTTCAGTAAACGTATTATATTTTTCGCGGATTTTTTTCTCAAACATTTTCGCCTTAACGTAGGCGACATTTTCGTTATATTGTTTTTTCTGCAATCGTAAATAAACTATTGCGCATTTTATCGCCGCACGTTTTTCATTTTTATCAATCTCTTCCGCAATCCATATTTCGTCTTTTGGGATTTCTCTGAATCCCGAATAATTATTCTCAGAACTATAAACTCCAAAATCCAGAAAATCTGGTAGGCGACATCCTTTACGATAATCGTCTAAACTTACTGACTTTCTAATCTCCGAGCCATTTACTAAGCAAACTTTATATTCATCTATTTTTCCGATATATTTTTTATCTGGATTTTTTATCATTATTTTTGAACCGTATTGTTTCCATCAACTGAGTTTTTAACCCGGCATATATTTCATTAAAGTCTGAAATAATTTCGTTTAATTCATCGTCTCTCAAATCTTTCGCGTCTTCCACACCCTGAGATTCTGGTGGTGAGTCGTGAAGTTCCGGATTCCAAATTGTTCTGTCTTTCCGATATATTTGTGCGTCTTCGTGTTTTATATTGTCCGCAATCGGAAAATCAACTTGCGTGTATTCTCCATTTTTTACCCAATCATAATCCAAATCCCTTTTCTTTCCGGGAAGGACATAACAGGAATCCGGTTCGTCACTAAATGCGCGTTCGCCCGAACCTAATTCAGAAGTTTCCTTTAACAGTTTATCTTTACTCATAAATTATATTTCCATTTTTTATTTGCTCTTTGGTATAATGTTTATACACCGTTTGCCCGTCTACTTTTCTGGCGACAGTATTTCTCAATCTATTATTTCCATTTCGTTTATACGATATATGAACCCATTCTAAAAATTCGCAAATAATCTGATCATAGATTAACTCGCTTTCTAAAACTATCCACTCAAATAGTCCGGTTGTTTTTACTGCAAAAACGTCTATGTCGGCAGCTTCTCCGAATGTGTGTTGAGATCTTTCGGCTCCGCCAATTAACTTATTTACTTCAGGACAACGATACCCCGAATGAACGATTATCGGCTTTTTGTAATGGCTGCGAATCGGTTCTAGAACATTTATACATAACACTTTCAGATTTTCTATTTGCGTATTATTTGGATTGTTGTCTATCATAAGACGAGTCGCCGTTTCCGACGTTACCATTTCACCATAAGTAAAATGTGGCGACAACTTATCTGTATATTGCATTGTACATCTCCTGATTTTATACATATAAGTATAAATATATCTTATTTTGAGTTTTAACACGGCCGGTAAAAATAAAAAACCCCGCAGATTGTGCGGGGTTTAGTGATTTTTTACTTTTACGGTTTAATGACTTAACGATTTAATCGGATCGTCAATTGGTACTTTTGTTTCAGGTGGTTCTATCAATTCAACATATACTTTTATATTCATCGTATAATGAAAGTTATAATTGGATTGTATCCAAAAATCCATTCGCTCAACGTAGTCGTTTATATCATAAGTTTTGGTCACGGTTTTATTAAGTACGTATCCGTGCCCACCATTTGAATCACGATATAAATTCGTCACGGTGTCAGCAGGAAAATCCGTACCTATCCAGTTCCACGTATTTACTAAGGTCAGGTATAAAGTAACGTCTTCCGGAATCGTAAAATTTATCTCGACATCTATTTTTGTTATATATAATGGTCGAACCGATAAACAATTCCAAACAGAATCTTCATCCCAAATAAAATCTATCCACGAACCCTGAAATTTGGGTTTATTATAATAAACTAAATCAAAGTCTCCATCCGTTTCTATTGCGTATGTATCAATACTGGGTTGGGTGCACGACTTTTCGATAATGGGCGACATTCCATTATCAGTACATCCCAACAATAATATCATAATCGCAACCAAAAAACCAACAAAACCACACTTAAAACTAAACATATTTTCCCTTTCACTTCTTAATATAATATACAACATATTATACTAACAGTCAAGTAAAATTCTAAGTATTTTTAAGTTTCTATTTCTACAAGAATCGCTATTTCATCAGCCGTAACAGATACACCCGCTTCCGTTTCTTGTATTTGCATTTCCACATTAATTGTTGAACCGGAAATAAATCCGAACGGATTATTCGTAGAAACCGCACCTATAAATCCATTAGGTTGCCATTTTGCTATATTAATAACAAACGATGCTGCCATAGACTGATTAACACCACCCAATTGAGGCGTTACTATAAATAAACCTTGCGCATCAGTTGATCCGGTACTTTCCACACACTGAACAGAAACACCCGTTACTCTTCCATTCCTAAACATTCTATATCCTTGTGTATTCGCCTGACTTCCTATCGTACATGCATCAGCTACTCTGGTTGCACCACCTACGGCCGTAAAAGACCCACTAAATCCGAATGATAATACAGAACGTGCCGGAGTACAAATAGTTCCTGATATTTCGCCTTTAACTCTAAGACTTCCAGTAATGCTTCCACTGTTTGCAATAGAAATATAACTTGAACTAATTGGTGTAACAAATCTATTCCACACGTTAGTATTACTACTTCCGGTTTGCTGAATAGAGCCGGTTACTTGATGAACTAAAGAAGCTGAATGCCCAATCTTTACATTTCCATCAAACATTCCGGCCCACGAATTGCTCGGTTTGCCACTATCGGAACTAACTACTCCATAAATTCCAACCACTTTAGCAAGTCCGTCCGTATTATTTCCTACGGAACCATATACACCATAAACAGACCCGCTATAAATGTCACTTGCACCAGCTTCCGCAAAAACTGCCGCTCCAACGGCCGTATTAATTGGATTTCCTGTACCGGGATATGAAATAGTCGTATTCGCTCTAATTCCATATACATAATTAGCATTGCTAGAAATGACCGATTCTACTCCGCAGTTAGGCCCATTTGCATATTCATAAAAACCGGCAGTATTAGAATCATTTATTAAAAATATGTAAATTCCGTTAAGAAAGCTGGTTCGATTGAGCGTTTCACCAATGTTGGCGCTAATATCCATGCCCACCCAATCATACGCACTTGGAATGATTTCATCTGGATATGTTATTTTTATATTATCATTTTTTCGATATGCCAACGGTTTAACGCTTATTATTCCGCCATAAGGAAATTCTATACCCGGGGCTTCATATGCGCCACCAAAAAATGGACTATATGCTGAAATGGTATCATCTATATTTATACAATAAGTTCCAACAGTTCCAATAGAACCTGTATAAAATCTCAATGTATTGTCTAAACTATTAATTACAATTCTTTTTCCTGTTTGAGAAGTAGCAATCTGCCCACCCATTGAACCGGTCAATCCAAGCGCACCAATTGCCCATCCGCCAATTCTACCGCTTTCGGCTGTAATAGAACCGCTTATACCAAGATTTTCGCCGTCGAAATATAATGCGGCGCCGGATCCGCTTCCACCGAGATGCATCGTTCCGTTTATCAGATCAATCAAACTACCATTATTAACGTTATCCCAATTCGTAGATTTGATAGTACCGGTTTTTATTTGGTCACCCGCTATCATTGTTCCACTGCTTCCACGTGGATTTGCGTATAATCCTTTTAGTTCGTTAGTTGGAATGGCTCCCTGATATACACGGAACTCATCAAAGATACCGGTATATGGTTTGTCGCCACCGGCTCCCGGAAGATTTACTTTTCCAATTGAAAACTTTAATTGCCCAACGGAAGGTATGTTTCCATTCAGCGAAGATAAGTCAAGAGTTTCGCAAAGTTCTCCGTATTTGTAAATTTTAACAGATTGAGCAGCAGCGGTTAAATCAATTTCTAGCGCAATAAATGACCAGTTGTTGGCGATAAAATACGAACTGGATACGGTAGTCACACTAGCTGGGGCACCGCCTCCCTCATAAAAAGTTATTGAACCATTCGTTCCAATAAGAATCTGTAAATAATCAGAAGTAGTAGGCCAGTTTTCTATGTAGAATAATCCGCCGTTTGAAGTCGTTAATGTTAACGGTTTTGCCCAGAAAGTCATAGTAAACTTATCAGTTACAGGGCCGATATTATGAATACGAACTCCCGATGTACCTGTCGCCGCATTTGCAAAGTTTAACGCATACCCAGATACAGATTGGCTGGTATATGTAATATAACTTGCGAGAGTAGACCCGCTTCTCACACTAATATCTGTAGAGCTTTGATCTAGCAAAACGGAACCGGTGCCTTCATCGAACGGATAATAACATAATAACGGAGAAGTATGAGGCATTATAGCAAGAGAACCGGCGGATAATTCGCCTTCGAAATATCCGGATTTTGCGTTAATTGCACCGCTAATCGTTAATACGTTACCGTCCCACTTTAATAGATTTGTCGCATTTCCGAGATGCAATTTCGCGACACCATCACCGTCAATACCTTCCCACAAACCGTTAGCAGTGTCAGCGAAAGAAGACTTTTTCATTCGGATATACGATTGGTTCAAGTTGAATTCGGTAGTTCTGTCTTCGGACATAATAGTTCCGGTACGGATTTTGTTTCCTGATATTGTTGTTGTTCCAGGAATTTCTATCGGAACTGGTGGGAACGTACCGTCATCTAATTTACGATTTACCGCATAAATTCTGTTAGTTGATGACGCACTTTTAATCAAGTGTAATTCAGAGAATATCTGGCGATAAGTTATATTGGAATCTATTATAGCATTTGCTAAAGATGCGCTTATATTGTTAGTAGATTCGTCGCTCCATATTTTCGTGGTGTAATTTATATTGTCTTTAGTCAGTGATAAAGTCGCGCCGATCTTTTTCAAAGTAATATTATCTAAAATGATTTTACCGCCGGTAGTAAGAGCTAATTGAAGAGGTCGTGCCCCGCCCTGAGTAACCGGAAGTAATAATTTATTAGTACCAAGTTGCCGCGGTAATATTAATTCACCAAACGAGCATCCACTATTGGTATATAAATCACCGGCCACACTGGACGTATACAATACATCGTAAGATAGTGCATAATATTCACCGGCCGTCAAGTTAAAAGTTTGATATATGTAAGGATAGTCGTCGGCACTACCACTTATATTAGCAGATTTGCTCGCGTATGTAGCATTGTTCCCAATTTCCCATCCATTAGTTGCCCCAATACCGGCATAGGAATACTCAAATTCAGAATCCTTGACAATATTTTCATATCCGTTTGCCCATTTGTCACTCTCACTAACTATATTAAAATCGTATAGACTCTGCGCTTCACTTTGAGATATGAATCGGTTAAAGAATTGCAAATCGTGAGTTTCACCGTTCATACCCCACCAAATTAAACTTCCAGTTGTTGTATATCTACCGATTACCAACGGTTTCTTTGTATCAATATCAACTTCGCGAATGCTAAGTGATATACTATCCATTGATAAAACGGAACCGGTTAATGGCTTGAGCGAAATATTATCTAAGTAGAACGCGTCTTCTATAGCAGATGACGCGGACACCAGAAACGACAACTGATTATTACTATTTATTGCTCTCACTCTAGTTGTATATGTAGATTCGCTTTCAAACGGCGTTTCTAAACTTTGAGTAAAAGACCCGGTAAGGAATAAAGTAAATCCACCTCCCGCAGTTGGATTAGTACTGTAATCACCAACAAAGTATGAAAGTTGATACCAACTTTGACTTACTATATTTATACTTTGACTTAAAACTACTTTATTAGCGCCAGGATCTAAAATATTAAATGTTGCTCTAGACCCCGTCAAACTAATTCTGGTATTATTTGTATACCAACTAGATGTTACTGGCAATAAGGATACATTATCTAATATAAGAAGTCCGTTAGAACTAGAATAATGAAAGGCTAATTTATTCGTACTGTTTTTCGCCTCAATGCTGGTGGTGTAATTTCCAACGGTTAGTGTCATAGCATGATTAAAAGATCCGCTACATATCAAATAATCTCCGGCAGTAGAATTAACAGTTGAAACCGAATATCTAAGAGAATATAAACTTCTACTAATAGCCGATATACTTTGACTTAGAATACCGTTCAATCCCGGTGATGGAGCATTAAAATATGCATACGAACTAGTTAAATTCATTCTGGCCGCGCTAGACGTATACCACGGCGATATTGTCGAAAAATTACCATTGGTAACTAATTCGCTTCCAGAAGTATAATTGGAAAAATTGCCACTAGATACCATTTCCGCACCTAAACTGGTCAGTGTTCCACTTATTATGAATTCTAATTTGTTGCTACTAGTAGTCGCAGTTATTAATTTATTAAAATAACTTTGGTGCGACTGACTTAAAGGTATGTAACCAAACGACCCCGTAGAAGATAAATAAAGGGACGAACTTCCGATACTCTGTGATATGAAATATGATAAGTAATAATTTCGCCCGTTGTATATGGTTAGATTTTGTTTTAATAAACTAAGCGAGCCGGTCATACTATCAGAAAGACCCATATAATGTTTCGCCGCACCCCTAAATTCGGCTCCACTAGTAAACACCATATTACTAGATGTCCATTGACTGTGACTGACAGTAAAGTTTCCATTGGTTATTAAATCGGTAAAACTTCCAGTAGGAATAACCGTAGAATAACTTGCGACCGTCTGACCATTTACGTAAAACCAAGTTTTATCATTTCTATCATGCGAAACTATAATATCATATACTCTATCAGTAGTTAATGCGCTGGCAGTAGCGGCGACTTCATAATATAATCTATTATTCAAGTCATAATACGCAGATACAATACTTCCTGTCGCATCAACATAAATACCAAACTGTTTTCCGCTTCCACTGGATTCAACACCTGAACGAGATACCGGTAAAACTTCAAATTGCGATTTCCAGCGAATAGAATAATCACTATCATGCGGTTGAGTAGAACCTGTTGAGTTTGCAGATAATTCAATATATTGGCTACTAGTCAATACTAAAGTATATTTTTCATCTGCGCCTAATTTAATTGCGGTATTATTTATCTCTTTATCAGGTCTGTACAATAACGACTTTGATACTAATGCGATACCATCTTCATAAATGTACGCCATTGCGGAACTAGAAACATACTTAAAAGTATACTTATGTAAAGCATAATCATCAGTGTAACTGGCGGTTACGTTATTATTATATCCGAACCCGAAAGATAATTTTTTATCAGTTGTTATTCCGATACGATACGAACCGGTAGCGCTTATCTCATCATGTTTTGCGCTCAGTATGTCTTCAAACTCTTCTAAACTACCCGTTCTTTTTATTGAAATTGTTATCGTATGGTCATTCGTTAAATCCATATTTAATTCTGTCGGGGTGGGGTATACTAACATTCCGCGAGGTCGCGAAGAAGTAACAAAAGATGTCGCAATATTTTTTCTTTCCAATTGAACTTGGTCTAATCTATAAGAACCCGGCCCATTTAGCCAGAATTGCACTTGCCCATATGAAGAAGTTGGATTGAATGTGTAATAATACCTATCCCAAACAGTTGTTAGCGAAAAATCTTTTCCGCTTTCGCCAGATACTTTAGTATGAAGACTGGCAGTCCCGGATAAAGTTTTTGCATAAAAACTTAAAGCGTGATGAGCACCAATTTGAATCGAACTTATTGACTGACTGAAATTATTATCGGTGTCGCCAACCGCCGTGTGAGTTATTTCTGCGCAACTACCTGTTGCAAATCCATTCGTAGAATATACTGAATACGCATTTCCGCTTGATGTCCAAGGCGTTAATGCGTCATTAAATGCGCCATTATAGATTAAATTATTAGTTACACTTTCAACAACAATTGCTCCATCATCAATATCATCGTCTTTGTATATCGTGTATACTAAATTTTCAGTAGATGATTTCACTAATCCGAAAACGGATTCGTTTATCATATCCAATGATACGTTTGGTTTCGCACCCTGAATTGAATCATACGCATTATCTACGAAGTGGAATAATAACGCTGTATTTTTATCAATATAAGGATTCGTACCGCCAATCGTTACTTCATTTTTAATCCATCCTCTATCCGCCGTTATAATTCCAGAAAAATATCCGTTTTCAGTATAGATACCATGACCGGGTGAAGTAGCACCATAAAGTAATGCCGGCGACAGTCCAGACAAATCTCCAATTCGTGCTTTTAACTGCACGTCATAAACCCCACTACCCGTTCTTTCAATTATATCTATGTACGGAGTATACTGGTCGCGAGGATTTGCATTTAGTTTGATATAACCAGTGCCAATCAACCCAGTAGAAACAATTACCTGACCTGGTTCGTAAGACCCAGTTATAGAACCACTGTCATGTACCAGTGGCGGGCCTCCAGGAATTACTAATTGCGAATGCTCCCACTGTAAATTGCTTTGGTAACTTCTGGAAACGTAAAGTTTTCCGTTAAACTTAGTTGAACTATCTGTATCCAGAGAAGAACTTACTATTTTTACATATTCCGTAGTGAATCCTGTGTTATTCACTTTTTTAACTAGCGCAATTTCTCCGATCGACCAACCACTTGCATTTTCTACGCTCCAGGTAGCAAAAGTTGGAGATAATGGATTATCGCTGGCGGTTAAACTACCACTTAAAACGGTTGCGTTTGCAATCCATAACTGCCCACCAACGGCATTTACGGTTTCTTTCTCAAATACAGTTGTACGAAGAGTTCCACGAACCTTTACGTTTTCAAATTCTGCATAACCGTTAAAGTTGCTAGTTATTCTCCACCCCATTAAGTCGCTAACATAATTGGCGGTTTGAATGGTTCCGTTACTGCTAATAATTAAGTTACTTGCAGTTATTGAAGAACTATCAAAATACCAACCACCGATACTATTAGTTGATCCCAAGTGAAATACCGTGCTTCCACCCCGAACACCCATTACTCCCCAATCATTAACATCTGTATAATACATCTTTGTATAGTCTGTCGCCGAGGAACTTACTTGAATATATCTATTCGCCGAATTGAGTTCTATTGCCCCAGACGAAAGTGCGTCACTGCGAATACTCCACCCACCAATTAAACCGCTTCCAGTCGCTATTATATTTGCAGCGTATAAGTTATTAGCGTGAATGTCTCCTTTTATTAAAGCAGCGGATGCAGTTATCTGACCGTTACTCCAAAGAATTAACTGAGCATTTGAGCTGGAGATTGAACCGGAACTTACACTAAAACCGGCAATATATCCAGAACCAGTTGCTATTATATTTGCAGCGTATAAGTTATTAG
>Ga0315284_10001212_pt1 | contig 36590 bp, 48 predicted proteins | sample YL17G09_16_MG_FD_203696 | JGI IMG/M metagenome (GOLD analysis project Ga0315284, IMG submission 203696) | Sediment microbial communities from Yellowstone Lake, YNP, Wyoming, USA - YL17G09_16 | ecosystem: Environmental > Aquatic > Freshwater > Lake > Sediment | place: USA: Wyoming | collected...
TAAAATTACCTGATGACCATGAATAATTTCCAAAAATTCCATCCAATCGTATTGCTTTATTTCTACTGTAACACCTAAAATATTGTAATCTCCAGATGTCGGTACAAAATATTGATCACAATCCCACATGAAATTTACGTTGTGCACACAAATTCTATATGCTTTACAAAATAATTTGAAAAACGAGTCGGTATCATGATTTTCGTTTTGCTGAAATTCGATTTTCAGTGTGACCTCTACTTTTTTCATTATGGTAAGACAAAAGAGGAATATTTATAAATACTGCTTTTACATGTTTTTATTAGAGTAAGTAATTCGTTTGTTAGTTAAGTTTTTTTCAAAGGTTTATCTTTGAAAAAACGTGATATCAACAACATTTACGTCCCCCAACAAATTTCATCTGTCGTGTATAAGCTACCAAAAGACCAAACTACATAACACCCTGGATCGTTTATGACCATCGCTAACCCATCTTCTACAGTACAAACAGGATCTCCTAGAGTATTGCATCTACTCGCTGTAATAGGAAAATCTGTATCTTGAACTTGGAGCCTATACGGACTCCATCCATCTCTAGAGTCAATAAATGTACCATCGGCTCTATAAAAATAAAGAGTATATATGGAACCGTTTCTTAGAGCATAACTAAGCAAACATGGCGGGTAAGCATTGTCCCAACATGCCCATAGTTGAAGTACAACAGGAATTGAGCATGCTAAAAATCTCATGCTATTTCCATCAGAGACAGTTACGCATCTTTGAGTACCTTGATTAAAAGTATCCCAACAATCTTGTTTCGTGTCTTGGCACGATTCCGTATCGGAACCAATACCTTTCCTTATAATGTAATATACGAGGACAATAATACACACAATGAGCACGGTAGTTAATATTTTTTCCGTTATATTCATTTATTATTAGCGTAATAAATAAACTAGAAACAAAAAATATGTATGCATACATATTTTAATACCTGAAATATGGTAATTATGCGTAACTTTTATAATTTTTCTTAATTTGATACCCCCAAACATGGGCGAATTCAGATGCCGTGCATTTAGGTATAGTAATAGACATGTTTACCATTTGACTTTGATCCCCTTTCGTTAATAATATTTTTATGTCGTACATCGTACCACCTATCGCTACGGTATTATCAAACGATAAAGACCAAAAATTATTATTGTATTCTTTTTCTCCAACCGCAGCGTAAATATTAAAATATGGGTTCGTTAAGATTTGAGGTGGTGGACTATTTATGAGTGTTATTTCACCAGTGAGAGAGTCTAAACTAATATTTGGATTGAGTTCACCATATATTGTTAGAGTCTTGCAAATTTTTTGTGGATCGCTCGTCCACAAAACTACACCTATAGTATCAACTTGAGAAAATATATTTTGATAACATATAGCCTTACAAGAATCGGCCGCGTTATTGCACGCAGTTAAACATGGTGAAGTACTAGATTGGTCATTGCAATTTTTGTTGCATGTTGCGAAAGCTGATGCACATTGATCCATACACGGTGAGTTTGTGTAATCGGAGAGGCTACGTTTTAAGGAGAGGGCGTAAGCCATGTAACCCGATATATGTAGTACAAACAAAACCACGCTAAGGGCGACAGTTATGGTTGCGAGCAAGCGAATCGTAGGGTGCATTTTATATACAATGCAATATAAAATATATATGCGATATATATGCAATATATATTATTCTTGATCCCATCATTGAAACTTTTTGGTGCCGAAAAAAGTTGATAAGGTATCCAACTTTGACAACTTTGTTGCAGGGTTCAAATTTTTATCTGCAAGCAGATAAAAATTTGATCGATGGTCTTCACAAAACTATTTTTCTAAGGTTTGAATTTTATTTATTTTTCCAAAGTTGAAAAATAATATTTAGGTCGATGAAATAAAAATAAATTTTGGGTTGGACCATAAAATGTTGATGATGACAAACATTGATCAAGGTTGATTGTGATCAACCTTGATACCATCATACTTTTTTTGGCCCTATGATTTTCGACCTCCCCAAAAACAACTTTTCCAAAAAAATATCAAAAATATTAAAAGGGGTATGGGTCAACACACACATGGTTGGGAACCTTAACTGTTGCTGGGAAATAATGAAAAATCTGGAAAAACATATATATCAACTTTTATGACTATGATATGTACTTGAAACAGGAGGATGGTTTGGTCCAATTTTTAACAAACATGACTCAACTAAAGTTAGATGATGGTACTATTGAACAAAATTATGCGTGCACAGACAAGTCGAGAAGTACTTTTCATAGGCTACTCGACAGTAGAGAATGGAAGTTGGATGGAGGGTCGAAATTGATAAACGACGTGTTTGACATTTTGTTACCATCGGCCGATGAACATTGGGAGACACTTAAGGCTAACTCAAAAATGTCTCGAGATCTTTTGGACAGGGAGTACTATGCTAAAAAAATGATGGAGATGCAAAAATTTCATCGCGCATTTGGAAGGAACACACGTGAAAGAAAGGATAGTGTCAACAAGATTAAATCCGACATACGAGATATTTTGTCAATATGAAAACTTAGTCACTATTTTTTACAAATTTTTGGAAAGGATTAAAAATATTATCATGAGGTCCCCATAAATAAAACCAAATAGCCCAACCGCTAGTCCTAGTAGGCGATCCTATGAATTTACCACAATCCGATAATGCTAACATTTGTTCAGAGTTGTCGGCGTAAGTGATTTTGATTCGGTTTTTAGCGTTGGGTATAAAAGTTGTTTGTTGATAGTTGCAAACATCCATACTTTTGATTACATTTTTAACATCGATCACATTTAGCTTGTAAACAATATGTTCTTCGCCGTGAAGTCTTGATTCGATAAGTTCACATTTGATGATATCATTGATGTTTATGTTTAGCTCTTTTGAAAAATTAGTTGTTGTACCGTCACCACATTTGGATAAATTTTGGCCCATCTTTTTATTATATATTTGGAAGTTGTTTAATTTTTTTACCCGAAGAGTAAAAAATATACTACCCACAAAAAATAATAGCATCGTTATAGTTTTTTAACTTTTATTTGACAGTCTACTACCTTACCATAATTGGATGTAAAGTCTGCCAAAAATCCTTTTTCTTTATACTCAAACATCGAAACTTTTCCAACACTGTTTTTGTGATACTCATATTTTGACTTTGTTGCAACATCTTTGTATGCTTTCGACACGACATCATACTTCACAAAAGGTAATTTTGCGACACCTTGAAATTCTTTACTTTTGCCTTCGTAATCAATTTCGAAAGTTTCAGGGTAATAACCTTCTTTCACGAGTATCGAGTTTGAATCCGTCATCAACACTCGATACTCTTCTGGTAACAACTTTGCAGATTTCGAAGATAATATTGAAAGTAGCTGCTCGAAAGGAAGTGCCGGATGTTGTTTGTCGAACGTTGATATTTCATTTATATCTTCTTGACTGAGTTTTTCGATATATTTAGCGAAATCCAACATTAATGGTGCATAATGCCATTCGTAAGCTTCGCCCCATGAAGGTAGTTCGTCACTATAATACTTATATACCCACATCAAATTTCGAAGATAATCCCTGCACATAGTTTTAATACCCGATTCACTTGTTATCCCAGCACGTTTATAGTATTCAATGCTATAATTTACCATATCGATTTCTTTGATGATAGCGTCTTGATTACCATCGCGTGTAACTTCTGAATATTTGAGTAAAGTATGATCAACAAACCTTGGATCGATCGCAGTAATAGTCGCCTGACTCGCGATGTATTGTTCTTCAAAATCGGATAACCTACTTACAAACCTACCCAACGCTTCAATATTTAATCTACCATTTGTTGTTAGGTAACATTGTTCATCCAAAGTTGCACATTGAGATGATGTTTCTTCATAGACTTCAAACATTTTTTGAAGACCATCTTTTAGTCTGTAAAACATCTTGATTTTGGGTAAGAAATCGTTCCCAACGAAAAATCCTATAAATACGAAATCGTCGGAAACGTCGTGTTCTGACCTTTTTCCTTGTTTAACCTCTTTATATTGTCCGAGTTGCATAGATAAACCACGCCTAACCATACTCATATCTACCAAGTCGACCCAACCTGGTTCATATTGATCCTCCCTAAATAGATTCATATTGCGTACATGGGCCGACAATGTCAACATCATGAGATCGCCATCTGGACCAAACATACAATGGGAAGCTTTATTTCTTTCTTCGAGTGAAAGAGTCCTTATATAATCCATCACTTTGTGTTCACCTTCTCCTGCTACTGTCGGAGGAGAGTATATAACCTTTATACATCTCCAGTCTCCCCGAGTTTGCATGTAATCTCTAATTTTCCAGTACATAAACTTTGATAGTTCATGCATGAATTCTGTACCCGGTGAAATGCTTGAAGAGTCAAACCTTTCTTCACCCGATACCTCTTCTTCGATTTTTCTCATCATCGAAGCAATGAACCTTCTTTCACGTTGTTGGTTTTGTTTTGCTCTTGGTGCAGGCCCATCTATCGCGATATATAGTACTTTTCTAGCGCGAATCGCCCCTGTAACCTCAAGTATATTATCAAAAAATAGTTCAAAAATCTTTGTACGTCTCTCTTTTAAAGAAAGTTTACTGTAAGGGTTCATCCTACGTTTCTTTTCTCCATAATTTTCAACAGTTTGGGCAGCAGCGTGCAAAAGTCCGTTCGCATCTAAGTAAACGTAATCAAAAGTATGAGAACCTTGATCGTATCGAAAATGTTTAATTGCGTGAGGAAATTTATCTTTTATGAAAGGCCATAGACCTGGAACTCCCATGATTATTATAGTTTGTTTGTAAAGATTTCTAAACTAATTCGAATAAATTGTTAGAAAAAATGGAAAATATATTTAATTTTTCGGTAATTTAATCGAATTTATTTCACTATGGTAACTCCAATGTTTTTACAATAAGTGAATTATTTTTCATCCAGTCGATGAAAAATGTGTAATCAATAAAAGCGATTACTTATTGTATTTACTTTTTAGCAGGTGCCGCCTTTTTAGCAGGCGCTTTCTTAACAGGAGCTGCCTTTTTAGCAGCAGGCTTCGCTGCTGGTTCTGCCTTTTTAACAGGCGCGGCCTTTTTGACTGGTGCTTTCTTAGCTGGTGCATTTTTAACAGGAGCTTTCTCTTCTTCTTCGGAAGATTCGGCTAAAGAAGGTTCTTCTGAAGAACTTCCATCTTCTTCGGAATCAACTAAAGCAGTTTCAACATCATCGGCATCTTCTTCATCCTCCTCCTCTTCTTCTTCCCTTGCAACCTTTTTAGCTGGAGCTTTCTTAGGAGCAGCCTTTTTAGTTTCGGTTTTAGGTGCAGCCTTTGTGGTAGCAGCTGCCTTTTTAGGTGCAGCTTTAGTAGCTTTCTTAGGAGCTGCCTTCTCTTTCTTTTCTTTTGGGTGACCTTCTTCAATTGAAAGTTTGAGTTCTTTGGCAGCAGCTTTAGCAAATTCTTCTCCACAAAATTTGGACATACCATCTTCTGTATCAACATCAACACCTGCAAGTCTATATCTAGGGTTACCTCCTACTTTAGTAGGCTCGTATCTAATAACATTAGTGACACGCATTGGCCTCTCTTTTTCCTTAGTTTTAAGGTTGAAAGCTGTAATTTTTTCGTTTTTGACTACTGACATTTTTATGCTGACACGTACTTACTATTGATAAATAATATCCTTTATGCTTTTTCATATTTGGTATTTATAAAAATTTTATTTGCGTGTTATTACGTTTATTTCACGTAATAACAAGGTAATTAATTTTAAAATGGATTTTTTGTATAATCTAACAAATCGATAGATCCATTCTTTGTACCCTCCAACAAAACATTACTCATGCAATCTATAAAAAATAGATAAGGATCATCCGGTGAGTGTTTTTCACGTACGCAACTTATACATTGTTTGAGATAGACGGCGTATTGTAATTGAGGTGATATTTTTTCAAAGTTCTCTAGAGTCAAGTCATCAGGTATTTCAACATTTGACATTTTCAGAAGTTTTATTTTAAGTTCGAAATCACTTTCCATCGTATCTTGGACCCTTATAACTAAGACCGATACAATTCTTAAATTCATTTTTATATTATAAAGAAACACTATCGAAAGATAGTAAAATGGATGTTGTACTAATTACTTCCGTGATCAATACTTCAAACAATCCATTGAACTACTCTAGTGTTAGGAGTGTTTTTACTCCCGATGAAAGATTTAACCAAACACTCGTTGGTATTGAATCCGTTAGAAAACGGATGCAGGGTTCATTTATCGTTTTGATAGAAGCGTCAAATATTGATGCTGACAAAAGTTCAAAAATTACAGAAAAAGTCGACCTTTACCTTAATTTTTCTGATGATGTCCGTTTCATAGAAATTATAACAGGTCCAAATAAATCTTATGGAGAGGCACAGTTGTTACTGAAATTTTTCCTTTCAAATCAATTCAAAGAGATGAATGTTAAAAACGTGTATAAACTATCGGGAAGATATTTTTTGGACGACTCTTTCGATATAGATCAATACGATAATGACTTTAATTGTTTCAAGCTCATCAAAAAAGTTGATGGATTTGGTTCCACCAACATAGTTCCTGAATGGTATATAACAGCTCCATCTTATTTTGTATCATTTTATAAAATTACAAAACAAAACATCGACCAGTTTGTTTCAGTTTTAAAAGACAAGAGTGATTTATTATTAACAAGAAACGATATCTATCACATGGATATCGAACATCTTATTTGTACATATTTTAAGCAAAATATTAAGTTTGTAGACACTCTAGGAGTTTCGGGAAATGTTGCAGTTGGAGGAGGTTGGTATAGTGGCTAAGTTTATAAAGAAAACATTCGATAAAATCGAATGTTTTCACGATTGTGTGCGATCATATCAGAGCAGCCAATACTATATTTAACACGATTAACGCTATCGTTAAAGCTGTTGATCCTATAGCGAACCATTTTGCCGATGTTGTTTCGTTTTGATTTTGTCTTACTATGGCCATGATAGCGAGAGCGACAATACCTATTCCTAATAAAGGTTCTACGATGAAAGATGATATCTCAGCACCCATGATGATTTGGAGTTATTTGAATATATCATATCAAAATACATATTCTTAGTTTTGTGTTTATTTTTATTGTATGACATAACGATCATTTTTCTTATATTATTTTTATGTCTATGGTGCGATGTATATTGTCAATTTCATCCGAAAATGGATTTTCTTCACTACTTTCATCGTCATCATAATCTTCAGAATCGTCGTACCCTGAATCGAAAAAGTTTTCAATATCAGAAGTTACTTTTTCAATAGAGTGGCCAACAATAGCATAAAAAAGTGCACCCTGTGGAATTGAAGGACTATCTCTGTGTACCAAAATTCTAACATTCGTAGGTATATACCCCAGCGGAATACCATTTTCTTTTAGGCAATGTATAGCGGACAAAATTTCAATTTGCAAAGGGGGCGAAACATTTATTGTCGCAGAAGGCGTATTATTTACCGCATTTTGATGAGCGATAAATGATTCAAAATCCTCTTGATCCAACTTTTTTTGGTATTCTTCAGCGTTCACTATTATTTGCTCCGCTACTTTTTTTGGGTAATTGTTTATGACAGTCATACATAGTGGACATTCTAGCTTATTCATACCTTCGGCACATTCCAAATGTATTCGGTGCATGCAAGAAGTTATATGCATTGTACCATCCGACGAAAAACACACAGGACATTCTTCATTGTAATAGAGTAAAACTTGTTTCTTATCGTCTTCAGTAGGTTGTGTTTTATGAATTTCGCAAAACTTTGACCCTTCCAACCTTTTCTTTTTACAACAATTTCCTAGTTTAGTTTTAGCTTCACATTTATTTTGTGTATTCATTTACCGATATATAAATTTTGTATCTGTGATACGAATTATATTAAATCAATATAAGATATAGTAGGATAATTGTAAAGTCGTCACTTGTATTAAATGTCTGAAAGTGATAGCGAAGAAACGAGTAGAGAAGATATCGATACTAGCGATGAAGAGTCTTCATCAGAAAGCAAACCATCAGATAAAAAGAAAGCCAAAAATGCAGATGACGAAGATTCAGAGGGAAACGATGAAACTGTAACAATTTTTGAGTTTATGCAACACATGGGAGGACTGTTAAAGTTGAAATGGATCGCGATAAAACTCAGAACAAGACTAGAAGAAGATAAAGACACTATCGATGGAATTATTGCTGAATACGTTAACGTTATAAAAAATTTTGACAGGATAGATTATCTTAACCCTGAATTACTTGCGTTAGCTTCGTGTTACGATATCTATTACACCAAAAAAAGTAAACCCGATGGAAAAAATAAAGTTATAGTTGAAAAAGTTAAAGTGAATGAAGAAAATGTTACCGAATTTATCAAGATGGTTGACAAAGAAACTAGTAAAAATAGCATAGATATTATTAGGTATATAAGAATGTACCAGGCTAACAAAAATAGTTTGTAACATCGTATTTTTCACGGATGGAAAGATGAATACCCTTCCTCAAAAAATTAATATACTAAGTATATTAATTCACCCAACCTCTTTTTCAAAAGTAATCCGCATAATCACCGTATAAATCTTGCAAAGTAACTTTCGTTGTTACCGGTTTCTGTAAAGGTTCCGCTGCTGTAAAAAACCTATAAGTCAAGTATATTACTACCACTATAGCTATTATAATTATTGCGGTTTTCCATTTATTATCTTTCATCCAGTTTATTATTTTAGTCCATGTGGTATCTGAAGTTGGTGTAACACCTGATGGTAATCCTGATTTACAATCTATTTGTAAAAAATTTCCAGGGTTATTAGGATCCGGTGTCGAACAACTGCCGCAATTTTGGCTAAAATTGATACCGCCAACCGATGACCCTGTTTGAATTACGTTTATATTTGAAAATATGCACCTACAATTGCCGTTAGCGCATCCTGTACCTCCACATAAAGTGTTGAAATTTATATTTCCAGTTTGTGAGTTGATAATATCTATTGTAATGTTATCCAAAACACAAAGACTTTGAGAACATTGTGCTTTAACCCCATTATTAAATTGAGGTATGACATTAGGTAGCATGCACATTGGATCGCATGCTGTGTTGACTTCATCCACTCCAAGATTTCCCCATTCAGTGTATTGTGACGGAGGTAAATGACAACCACATGCTTGAAATATATTTTTGTAAGCTACTGCGTTTGGATCGTTTGGGTTCGCTTTTGTAAGATCGAGATAAGTTTTGTAAGCATTAAAAATTTCTTCTCTAGAATAATTACTGCACATATTTTTGAGTTGAGCGTCACATGTCCCAAAATTTGAACAAAATTGTAGTAGGTTAGATACCGTTTTAGCGTTACCAGAATTACTTTGGCCAAAATCGTTAAATCCTGGTGTTGTGACCATGTAATCTACGGCGGCAGCCAACACTGTCTGAGCAGCGCCTTTGTTTCCACCACTGTTCATTGCATTTACGTAATTAGAACAATAACCTGTTGAATCACCGTTAGTAGGCTGGCCTGTTTCCCACGCGAGTCGCGTACCTGGAATCGACAAAGTACGACAATACGTTGCTATAGTCGAAGCATACTTATCGTGTTGTAAATTCGGATCGCAGCTATTAACACCATACATCGCAAACTTAGGATCTACCGCAGCCCAAGAAAAAGGATATTCTCCTGTATAACCTGTAAGTGCTTTATTTACCACAGCGCTAGTAGCTCTCAAAGAACATGCTGCAGGGTTTCCCATGTACGCGTTTCTCGTTATTAAACAATTTGTTCCGTACATCCAAGAATTGGGATAGTCGCATGTACCAATAGGACCACCTCCAGGGGTTTCTCCGCAACCATACTTACTAATATCACTACACATATTACAATTTCCTCCCCCAATAGATAAAGTATACTCAAGATTTTTGTCCATCACCCCGTCTTTGTTTATGAATTGCTTACAAGTGCTTAATCCTGCATTTACTGGCCAATATTGTACACATCCTCCTCCATAGGGTATAAGTTGACCTATTCCGATTGATTGAAGTTCAGGGTCCCAAGGTGAAAATTGTTTGGGGTAATAGCAAGTCATTTATGAAAATGATTATCTATTATTTTCGCAATACATTTATTATAACAAAAATAGGGTGACCAACCATTATTAAAAAACTGAAATTATTTGAGTATAAAAACCTTAATTTTTGCAGATAAATTTAAGGCAATGCTCGATAAAGATATCATTTATGACACGCGTTACATGTGTTGTGGAGGATGCGTAATTATACTTTTGATCATAGTAACTTATTTTTCAGTAATAGCAGTAGGTATTGGATCGTCTTACATACTAAATTACGGTAATTATGACATGAACAACGGTACTTCACTAATTTATGGAGATAACTCCAAGTTATCATGTTACAACGATGTAAGCGTGAGACTATTTGGCGGGTGTATATGGTACGGATCTTTGATATTGCTTATACTCGCAACTTATGGATTATTGATCCTTATAATGTGGCACGTTATACGCATATACATAATAGATAAGTGCGTCAAAAAAGACGATACAGAAACTAAATCATTAAAAACACTTACCAGCACATTTGAATACCGCAAACTTATACCGCTCGCATTGCTTGCATTACTCATATTTTTGGTATATCCGCTTACGATCGGTTTAGGATTAGGTATGTCCACAATGACATTTTCTGGTGATTATAATATGACAACCGGGTGGCCTAACGACGGGACCGTTTCTAGAGGTAGATTAGTGTGTTATAACGATGGAGCTCGAAGTCTTTTATTAGGATGCATTCCTTTCGGTCTTGGAGGATGGGTGTTGGTTGGTTCAGCGCTTACAATATTTTTTGGAATTATTTTTCCGTTGGTATGGCTTTGCATTTGTGCTTACGATGATTATTTGATTACCAAACCTTACTCAAAAATTAATGATGACTCCGAAATAAGTATACAGGTTTTATAATTTTTAATGTTCTGTTAGACTTTTTTTTGTATATCTATATGTAAAGTTTGGAATGGAAACTAAAACTATGATATTGATCGCGTTGGGGATTTTTGCAGTAGCTTTGTTGGTCTACTTTTATACTCGACCTAAAGGTGCTGAAATGTTTTCTGGACCTGCAGGTCTAGCTTCCGGGATGTCTGTTGCAGGTATTGGACCTGTTTACGAAAATTTTGGAAAAGAACCTAAACAAAAGGAAGAGTTTTGTGGTAGCTGTTCATGAGTATTGTATAGAGGTGTTTTTGATAGATTTTTAATATACCTAGTATATTAAAATGTTCAATCTGAACACATGCACAATTCCTACAGTATATTGTGGAACTAAAAAAACTATACCCAAAAAAACTAAAAACAATACACGTTACGTGAGAAAAGGCACAAATTATGAATGCATGACTAAAGGTTTCGGTGCAGGTATGGCTACAGAAAAATTAAAGAAGTTACCCTTGAATTCGTTGCAAAGAATAAAATATGTTGGTGAAACTTACGAATCTAATTTTAAGAAAAAAAATGTAAACAACACCGACCAACTCATTACTCACATTAAAACTTTGGAAAAGGAAAAGGTTTCAACTTTTTTGAAATCGATATTTCGAAAAAAAGATGGTGTTGTTGATCAAAGAGCATACAACTCAACTTTGGTTTTTTTATACGAGAGTGGTGTGTATACTAACTTACCCCAATGTTCAAAAATAAAAGAAATTTAATAGTAGTATGGTGGTAACAAATAATTTTTTGTTTTGCTAACAAAAAATTATAAAGGTTAAAAAAATGAAAAATAATTTCGAAAAATATAAATATTTTATCGATTTACTTTTGTGATCTTATCTACAATACATTATTCTATGGCTAGAACTAAACAAACTGCTCGTGAAAGTTTTGCTACTAAAAAAGCTACTGCTACTAAAAAGGAAACTGAAGAGACTAAAGTTTCTACTAAGAAGGAAACTAAAAAAGTTGAAGTTCCTCCAAAGAAAGAAACTAAAAAAGTTGAAGTTCCTCCAAAGAAAGAAACTAAAAAAGCTACCGTTCCTGCTAAGAAAGAAACTAAAAAAGCTGAAGTTCCTGTTAAGGAGACCAAAAAGAATACCAAAGTTGTTTCATCAACCACCGAAACACATGATTATTCTGATTTGGAAAAGAGGTTAGCTGCTTGTGAGAAGAGTATCAAGTTGGCTCTCGACGAGGCGTCTTCTATTAGAAAAGACCTTGAGAACGCTAAAAAGGGTTCAAGTGCGACCGCTACCGAATCCAAGACTTCCGCTTCTTCAGCTGAAGAAAAAGAAGCTGCTAGCGAATCTGAAAAGGTCAATGTTAAGACTCTTAAGCGACCAGAGTTGATAGCCAAATTGGCCGAACTTGGAATTAATGAGTCTGATGTTAAGAGAGGTGATGGGACCAAGGCAAAGCCTGTTATTAATGACTTTAGAGATGCTTTAGAAAAGGCTTTGAAAAAACAGGCAAAAGGTGAATCTAAGAAAGAGGTCGCCCCTAAAGAAAAGGTTACCAAGAAAAAGGATGAACCTAAGAAGGAAAAAGTCGTAGAGAAGAAAAAGGATGAACCTAAAGAAAAGGTTACCAAAAAGAAGGAAGAGGGAAAAAATAAAAAGGTCAAAGTTGATGTTCACTTGGACAAAGGTTATGGTACCGATAAAAACAATTACGTGTACACTTTGAGCACACCTCATCAAGTTGTCGCAAAGTTGGTCAAGGACAAACCTACACCTCTTACTGCCGCTGATATTAAGGAGTTGAAAAACTTGGAAATTCCTCATGCTAAAAAGAGCGTCGCCGAATTGAAAACTCTTTTGGTACCAATTAAAGACTCGGAACAATCTGGTGATATTGACGATACCGAAGACGCCGATGATATTTCTGCTTCGGTGATAGCCACAGGAACCGAAGACACTACCGATACCACTCTATCTTTAGTAGATAGTGAAGATGAAAGTAGTATGTCTAGCGACAGCTCAAGCGAGTCAATTTCTTCTGACTCTTCTGACGAAAAGTCTGCTACTCCTAAAAAAGAAAAAAAGAAAGTTAAGGTCGTTGAAGAAAGTGAGTCTTCATTAGGTAAGACTGAAGAAAGTACTAAAGTTTCAGAAAAGGAAAAAGCCGATGATGCCGCCGAAGGAACCGAAATTGTTAAGGTTGATGAAGAAGATAGTAGTTCTAGCTCTAGCAGTGGTGAAGGTGACGATATTGAGAAAAACTTTGAAAAAGCCCCAGAAGTTACCAAAGCCGATTTTGCTACAGTCTTTAACGCTGTCACTAAGAAGGAAATAAATTTAGACGATACCGTCAAAGTAAATGCTGGAAAACTCGACATGGAAGAGTCTGTTGTTGGGGATATTATTGCCAAATACAAGTTCTACGAAAACAAATGGCCTGAAGTAGTCAAAGCCCCGAAATCTACTACATCTACAACCACTACAACAAAAACAACCACCACTAAACCTGGAGCCCGTCAACTTCTCAAGCCACGTAAGTAAATTTTGAATAGATACCTTTTTTATCCCGTAAGGGATAAAAAAACTTTAAATCTAACATCACATTGGGCTTGTTTGCCTTGATATCGCGTGGCAAAGTAAAATTATATAAAATGATAAACAATAACATTAAAATAAGATCACATGGAATATTGGTCGGAATACAGAGATTATGGTAGTGAGGACGAAACCATTATTATGAAAGACATCCATTTGCTCAAAGGGAATACCAATATTGCACACTCCACAGAAAAACACAAAAATTCCTTGAACTGGATATTCCTGTCAGAATTGACTTGGGAAAAATATACGTGATCCAGGACATATATTTGTTGGCAAATAAATACAATTATGACAGCATCGAAACAATTCTTGAGAATGATACTGACAAACAAACAGTTGATTTCGTAAAATTTTTACTCCAGGAAAACATTAGTCCAAACAAACTATATTTTGGTGAAAGACAAAAAATCATAAGAGTAGATCTATGTGATTAAAATAATTATTTTAAAAACCAAATAATATTTATACACTTTTTTATCCTCACTAAGATAAAAAAAACTTGTGAACTAGTAATAGTTATTGCAAAGGCTTTTAACCAAAATTATTAACCAGAGCACACCCATTTGTTTTTGATTTAAGTAAACTTCTTTTGTATAATGTTTAAACATACACCATAAAACTTAACATCATCAATTTTTTCTTCTGAATGGAGAACTATTCTGACATCCTTTACTACACCCAAATTTATTCCATAAATACCTACATCTTCCGGGCCCGTAGATCCGCTTAGTGCAATAATATATTTGTCATCGTATCTAAACATATTATGTTTGGTAATGAGCGAATTTTCGCAATTGAGTGACAACGTGAAATCGGATAATTTCTTACCGAATGTGTCGATTATAATATAATTTGTGTGACCGCACCCAGTTAAAAAAAACCAACCACCTTGTAATTTTTCAGATGTAATGGCGCGTATATGTTTTACAATTTTAACATAAACTCCACCGGGATTGTAATTCCTATCATCACATATTTCATATATATCTACCGATGCGGTTATCTTTTGACAATTTAAATTGTGCATAACACCCAAAATCGCGTCCCCATTTAATGGTACCATCAAATATTCTTCTTTACCACAAAAAGAAAGTGGTGCAACTGAATCATCCCATCCGTGTAACTTTCGCAAAGTTTTAAATAATGATTTATCAATTGATTCAAAAGAATTGTTAGTACCAATTTCGGTTGTAGTAGACAAATTTAGTTCAACAACATCGGCTTCGGAAGATAGCCTCAAATTTTTATAAACATAGTTTATGCCATCAATTTTAGGAAAATAAAACTTAGAGGTGGGAAAACTACAATTGGGGATAGGGATATTATCAGAACTGAGAGAAACAGTGCTATGAAATTTAGTTTTTAATTTTTTGGCAGGATTGTCTAAGTATTTGTCCATAGGTCCAGGGTAACACATTTTCAGTAGGCTAATATTATCCCAATTATTATCGAGGTCTACGGTATGTTTATCGATTAAAAAACTAACTATATGAGCCAATAATTCGGATGGAAATATGCAGAGCTCTTTGTTAAAACATAAAAATGTGGTTATTTTTGGAGCAAACTCGTCAAAAAATCCGATCCACAATAGAGGTATGTTATCCATATCACAATGATATGGATAAATGCTTAAGTTGGTTTTTCAATTTTTATAACTACTCTACTCGATTTTTTTAATCTTCTCTTTTAACATTTTTAAAGTCAAAAACAGAAGCGTAAAATTCTCTCCAATCAGAAACATCATTCCCTACTGGAATGTCGCTAAAGTCCAACAAAAATTTCTTTTGCCAAAAATATTGATTATCGGACACTAAATTATTAAATCTTTTACTCATCCTACACCACCTTTTTACACCTTCAAAAGAATCTTTCAGCGCCATATCAAAAATTTCGTCGTCTGTGAATGACTCGGTAAAAAGTTCCATATTTAGCTGTATAAGTGTTTGTAGTTATTACGCACAATAACTTTATAACAAATCAACTTTTGCTTTTAGTTGATCAACCTTCATCATACTAATTTGAGGGACTTGATCGTAACCTTCTTTTTTCAAAGTCAACCTAATCATGTCACCCAAATCTTTCCATGTGTAAATTACAACTTTTTGCGATCCTTTCTTTTGAGCACTAGACATATTTGATTTTTTCATACTGTTCAAAGCCTTAAGATACGCCCAAGTTAACGCACCGTTAGGATGTCCTTCGAAAGAAGAATCTGCCGAATATTGAGGGTCTTTGCATCCGCTCAAAAAAATCACATTTTTGTTTACTCTCACGTCGGCATTTTCCCTGAAAATATTATTATCACCATCCCATCTCAAAGGTAAATCTATCGCAGATCCGCTGTGACATGCATCGAAAACAACTCTTAGATTTGCTCCATCTATTAAATTATTAACGAGCAAAATTCTTAAATCGTCATCGTAAATCATACCGGCGGTATCACAATCGACGGGACAAATACATTCATCGATGCCATCTTTTTCGTCACCGGACCTATCTATCCTATTACTACCATGGCCCGAGTAATGAACGTAAAGTGTGTCCCCTTTTTTACATCTAGCGACACAATGTCTCATGTTTGCAACGATATTTTCTTTGGTAGGTCTCGTAGGGAAAACTCCATCAATGTCAAACTTGTCATCTAAGAGTATAGTGATGTTTGACTCGATATACCCGGCATTTTTCAGGTACACTCTAACATCTTCAATATCGGAATGACACCCTCGTAGTTCACAGTTTGAACCAAAATAGTTGATACCGATTAGCAAAGCGTATTTATTTTGACTCATTCTTAAATAGAAATTAGTATATTATTTTCGAAACTGAAAATAATATTCCGTATCTTTTTGAGATGATAAATTACGAACAATTAGGATAACATTTTCTGTACACGCTAAAAATATCGTCTCCGTAAAATACATATTCTGAAACCGAAGCGCCTAAATACAACGCTACAAGATACAAATATTTTACGCTTGCACTATAACCCATTACGTAATTAAGAGCAAAGTATCCGGCTAATAATACTGCCAAAAACATCCAATGATGAATGTGATAACACATTTCTAAATCGGGACTGCATTTTTCTATATCAGTGTTGGCGACTACGACAAAATTAGGAACGTACTTTCCTTCCGACCCTTTCTTTTTGCCACCAACTAACCAAGATACAAAAAATCCTATCAGAAAACATACGGTTATAGTTATCCAATTATCAGAGTTCATTGTTTATTTATACGTAAATAAAGTGTAAAATCTTTATGTTTGATTTTGTAAGAGATGGAAAACGATAAAGTTTTTCCAGGTCTTTTTTATGCCAAAAATGTATTGGCCAAAGTAAGGTACCCACAATCCATACCCGATAATGAAAAATCAAACTTACCTTTTGCTATCGAGTTTATTCATCCTGGTAAAAAAATAGAGTTATGGGATCTCAACTCTTTCAGACCGGATTTTAGGGATTACGATGATATTTTGAAAAAAATGTCGACCTCAAAAGGGTTTGAAATGATAGTGTTGTATGAAACTGTTAAATATACCGACAAAAATGCTATGATACCGAGATATGTCGTAGTGGAAGGGCAAAGTTTCGTAAATGTTAGGTGAGGAATTCCTTCAGGAATTCTTGCTCGCGATATGTGTTTTTACACATATGAATGTGTAAAAAAATTAGTTGTTACTTTACGATGAATCGAAAGGGTTCATTTCGAGAAAGACATTTTTATTTTCAAGAATAGAAACAGGCCAATCTTTACTGATGCGAAGTGGACCACCTTTTACTTTCAACTCATAATTTTTTGGAGATAAACCAAATTTAGAGCACAAAGCTTTTATTACTTTCTCACAATGGGCGTATTTTCTAATCTTGATAGCAACTTCATGACAATTGTAATTTACGTGGACAACTATGACGGGCCAGTTTTTTGCCGACATGTCACATGCTTTATGTGCTTCTTTGAGATGTTCCAATATCTCAGCTACATTATCTTTATTTAATCCACTATATTTTCGTGACATGGTTTGAGAAAGTCAATATTAAGTCGAGTAATTTCGACAATATATTTCATTTTTATTTTCGAATATTCTTTGGAATTTTTGGTGTTCTATACTTATTTATAACTTTTTGACTTGGGTATTTTACAGTTTTGGGTTTTTCATCGGATATAGGCTCACTACTAATAATAAGACCACTGCCAATAGATGTAGTATTAATAGGCGTTCCATTTGCGAAAACTATGAGTACTCTACCGGATGATTGTGACAACATTGCGGTACCAGTTGTTGGTTCTGGATTCGACATATTACGCTTACTTATCTCACTAATAACTAAACCTTTTTAACTTTTTTAAATACTCTTATTGTTTCACTAAATAGGGACCGTCGCTAAAATGTCCTTGAACGCAGCTACAAGTCAGTACATAGATCTTTATGGCAAGTGTAGAATTCTTAATTTTGATAAAGTTTCTGTAGCTACATCACCTTTGCCACCTTTGAACGTACCAGAAGTTCCAAAATCAAAGACACAACTATGTACTGTGAAAAATGCTTTAAAATTTGTGAACGATACTAACCTCCAAATCGTAGAACAAGATATTGACATACCGACGCAATTGATAAAAGGTTTTTGGGTAAAAAGTACAACTAATCCACCCGAACTTGTGTTTGGTTATATACCTATTGAAGATGACAAGGAAGAACTTGAAGATGTACCAAAAAGCCACGAAACTATTATCGACCCAATATACGTAGAAAGCGAATCTTACTTGCAAATTGCTAGAAACAACGAAAAAATAGCGGAATATCTTAAAGAATATTCGATATACGAATGGGCGCAAAAACCTTCAAGGTTCAGTATCAAAAGAAATTTTGTTGTTATCAAAGATCACGAGTATGATTTGAGCAAAGTGAATTATAGAATGGAAAGAAATGATGTTTTTTACGAAAACGCAAAAATTATAGTGACAGATATTGAAACTGCAGAAAAGTTAATGTCGTTCGTGACCGTTTCCGCTTTGAACGATAGCTCTTTAGAAAAAAGATATAAGCATAAAAAATCGGTAAATGTATCGGCTTTTTTCAAGTATCTGACAGACTTTGAAAGTGAAAACGATCAGCTCGTATTCATGGGAAAAGGTTCTCTCGTAGCATGGTTGGCTAGAGATACCGAGAATATTTTTGAAGTATCGCAGACTTTGCTACCAGATTTCAAAACTCCGTATTATTATCGTAACATGTCGATAGATAATGGTAGGTTGATGTTGTTACAAAACACGAAATTAGGTGATTTCGCATCGGCGTTGGCTGTATCGAAAGAATGGGAACATACAAAAACTAACGCTGGATACGATCCCGTAAACATATACGTCGAAGAAGCCCCTAGTTTCCAAGTTTATACCAAAGAGGGTTTATCACATCAAAGCGATAAAAAATCAGAATTCGTGTACAAGTTGTTCGGATATGATGACGGAAGTTATGCAGCTTTACTTTTTTTATAAAGTGATTAAAAATGAAATAATAAACTTGTTTTCAGACAAGTTTATTTGAAAACAAATTTTCATGCAACAGAATGATGCTAAATTCAAAGATGTTATAAGGAGTATTATAAGTGACGTATCCACCGAATACAACACTATCGGATCTCTTGAAAAAATAATAATACTTTTAGAACAATTGAATGATGAAGAAAAGAAAAACAACATTAAACATATAAAATCAATTGCGGGTATGATCAAAACCTTCGGCCCGGTAAAATCCATTCCCCTTAGTAGTAACCAACTACGCACGTTACGAAGAACATTAGGTAAAGCTTTGACATCTGACTATGAAGATAATTATAGGAAAGATTGTAAATTTTCTGTTAACTTTACTTTTAAACAAAGCGAAGATGTAATTGAAAAATTCGACCCTGACGATGTTATAACGGAAACAGTGTACTCCCTTTTTACCAGCGTAAACCAAATGATGATGTCGAGTTCTATCGCGCCGTTCGTTGTAGCATATTATGATGAGATTAACAACTTTAGCGATGTTTTTGAAGAGAATGGAGAAAAGTATGATCTTATACTACTATACATTGATGACTTGTTGAAGATGGAAGGTTGGATCAAAGGTGAAGGATTTCAAAAAGAACCTAACCAAAAAAACATCGTTGAAGGATTATCCAAAATTATAGAAAGTATTTCTAAAAATTGAAAGTACGAACCAAATTATAGGTTAAAAAGAATAATAGCGAAAGGTCATTATGGATGCTGAAGAAATTCAACTAGCAATAAAAAAATACGATTGTCCTGTTATTTGTAAATCTCGAAGTACCTTACCCAGAATTACAATCACATCCAACAAAATTCTGGATAAAGCACTTTTAGAAAAACATGGTTCAATAGAATTATACTTTTTCCACAAATCAGTTTTCAGCTCAAGTGAAGCAGACTATTACAAACGTCAAAATTTGATATTAAGAAGAAAACTCAAAGCAGCAAAAGCTGTAATTGATGCTTATAGAAAAACTTTATAATTACACAAATAAAACATCGTTTTATTTCTGGCCAACGATGGCCAGAAATAATTAAATAAAAATTAATCTACAATTTCCCTGTTCCTATCAGCAATTATTTTTTCTATATCCCAATTATAATTAAAATTCTTAATGGATTTATTTCTAGATTGCTCATATTTTTTTATTTCTTCTTCAGAAAACTTTTTCTTTTCGGGTATGTTAACATCAACTTTGACGTTTTCAACATCTTCACTCTTTTCGTTACTCGAAATGTATTGACTAGAAGAATATTCATCAAACGATTCTTTATCCTCTTTTACAATTATTTTTGAAGAAGACCGTTGTTGAGCGATAGACTTGTAGTAAGCCAGTTCGTCCCTAAGAATATTGTTTTCATGTGTTAATATCTCAACTTGCTTCATTAATTTTTCTTTGCTTGTCAACTTTACTTTTGATATTTTATCACCCTTCTCCGGTGGGTTACTTTTTTTGCGTTCATAGTATTCTTTTTGCCTTTCTCTCCTAGCATTTAATTTTTCTTCTTCGGTTTTGTATTTGGAGTTATATTTTCCGCGTACAGTACCAACTTTCACTCCGCATTCTTTACTCATTCTACTTTTTTAAAACTTTATTAATATTAAATTAATACTTTTTTAATACGAATTTATATGATTTTAATACTTTTTTGATTAAATTCGTATTAAAATTGTAGTAATTATATTTTTCCCAAAATACTTTTTGTAAATTATTGAAATCCTAAAAATATAAAAATGGTTCTGGCCAAAAAATGAATGTTCTACAAATTTAAACTACTAATTTAAAAACGAAAAATCAAACCAACATTTTGTAACATGATTTGTTGACATCATTAATCAAAAAATAGAAAATGAACTGTTTGACAGAAGCTCATCGTAAGACTGAGTATAACAGAAAAAAGGCCGAACCTTTTGACATGTCATCATTTTCCCGGTTTACAGATAAGGAGAGAATAATCGTATCTTTCTTTTTGGCCATTGCATCATTGTTCATTATATACACTATTTACGAGCGTTTTTGCGATCACATGAAATGTATACATAAGCACATGAATCTTTGAACCAATTTTTAGTATTTTTCCAAGTAAACACTTGGAAAAATGAGTTTTAGTTTAGTCATAACTTTGTAAAATATTGAATTATGAACCAACTTGTATACAAAGAATATTTAAACAAATTTCTTGATGGTGCAAACATTATGATAAACACGAACGATGGTTATAGTACGCGCACTATTTTTGGTAAAGAATTACACGTTGACCATGGCAAAAAATTCGATCTCATCCGAGGAGAATGTACTAATTTTTGCGTTCCAAGTGGTTATGTATTCGCAAGAATAGAAAGGGAGACCGGGGATATCTACTCTCAATCCGGTAAAAAAGTAAGAGGTTCTATTTTTTCTGAACACTATGGTCTCGATTGTGTAACTCGGTTAGGTGTCATTGTTAATGCAAATAAACAACGCAAATAAAATGTTTACAAACTAAAATTTCATCCAATCGAATGAAATTTAATTTTATTAATTTCTCAGTCCACCTCTTCAACTTGAGAACCCGTCGTTTGCGAACCCATAGCTTGTTGTGTTGCGATAACAAGTCGAGATACGTCAAGTCCCTGATCTCCAGATCCTTCACCTTGGCCACCCATTACTCCTGTCAAAGCCTCTTGTAAACCACCAATTAATTTGTTAGGATCCAAAGTTTTAGTTTCGACTCCGCATTGTAAACCTTTAATCATGTCCGTAATCAAACCGCTCGATAACAAACCTATAACTGCAGATGTAGGATCATCTTTATCAATTTGAACATCGGCCATCGATTTTTTAGCTTTTTCCATCATGTCTTTGACAAACCTTGATTCCGCTGTACCTCCTAATCCTAATTGTTCCAAAACAGGGGCAGCGTCTAATGCAGCCAAACTTTTCTCATTTGGGTCGATTGTTGCTGCGATTGTCAATAGATGTTTTCTAATAATTTCTAATTGATCAGGTTTATTTCGAGAAAGATAAATGTATTTTTGAATTTCCAAGTAAACTTTTGGGCTATCCGCATATCTTATAACTGTACCCCGCGGGATCTCCATAATCATTTCGTTACTTTCAAGTCTAGACTCGAAATTAGCAAAAAAAACTTTGAACCCTTTGATATATTTATCCACACCGCTGGCGGAATCTTTGTCTTCTACATGCTTAGTCAACCTACTGTATAAACTCAATGGAGTCTTACCACCGTCACCAAACACCGAACTTAGGTCTTCAACGAATTCCTTTATTGCAGAAAAAGTAATGTTATTTTTACAACCTTCCATCGAAAATGTATATTGGTATTGACCAATATATACTTACCTTTTAAATATACAAAATTTTACATCTCACTACACTCAACTAAAGCGATGATGGAGTTTAGATATTCCCATAGTATATGCATATCCTCTTTTGACAATCTATCATTTTCAACAATTTCGTTTGTGTAGTACTCGACCTTTTCATCTGGTAACCCCATGAAGATGTGCGTATTGTCAATAAAAAAATCTAGACTACGGTTTTCTATATGTTCTTTGTGAGGGAGTAATTTATTTTTTGCGAATTTTAGAATGGTCTTTGGATGTTGTTTTTTGATGTAAAAAAGAACAACACCTAGGTCGCCTTTTTCTTCGGGTCGAGAAAAAACATTTTCCAAGTCTGTCATCATATCAAATATCATTTGATGAAGTTCGAATAATTGTTCCTCGGACATGAAATTTTACCTAAATATTTGTTTTTACAACACGATATTTTTAAACTAAAAACTGTATAAATTAAAAATTATTATTAAATTTACGATATATTATAGATTCTGGATTGGAATACATAGTTTACAAATATGTATTATCGATTTAGTAGATTAGTATCAAATAAATTAATAATTCATATTCAGTATGCTATCTTAAATCCTTCGTAATTAAACTCAAGGTCTAATATTGGACTTTTGCATCGAATTATAATAAATCCTTCTGGATAAATACTTCTGTGTGTAAATAAATCTTCTATATCGGGATCTTTTTCAAATATTTCTTGTTGAATTTTATCTAATTGCGTACATAATATGCAATTTTTACAACTACCTTTTTCAAATCGATTACATCCATTATCGAAGTACACATCATAATAACTCGATCTGTAGCAAACATTGGAATCTACCCATAACGAATGATTAAATCCTTTTTTTGGTTGACTACGTGCATAATATCCAATTAATTCGTTATAGCCTTGATACGTCATCCCCATAGTATTACCATTAATATTTCTAATTACTATAGAATAATCAATCTTGGATTCGCTTACTTGTAAATCTTCTAAACATACATATTCTAATTTAGCTAACCAATTAAATGATTTGCACGTAGCATATAAATTCCTTATCGGATATGACCAATCGTATTCACCATTAGCGCCCATAACCCATTCATTTTGTAGGTAATTAGTGCCAATATGCATTATAAAATTAATTGGAATTGATATGATTGACATATTGATCGCTATCTATCGTAATTATAAAGTATATAAAAAAATTCAATTTTTTATATACTCATTGCTACTAACATCAAAATGAATCTCAGTGTCGAAATATGGTATCATATATCCTTATTTTGTGATAATGAATCTGTACTTAATATCGTAAAAATATGTAAATCATTATACAATGGATGTAAAATTGTAACTGATGACCCCGTTTGTCAAACCAAATTTAGGTTCAGTGTTATCTGTAACGGAGAAACGTTAGGATCATTATTAGCGACTAACGATTCAGACTACGCTATAATTAAAAAACTTGTCGAGCTCAGATTTCGGTTACCATATAGAGGATCATTGGATGTAGTTTCTGGTAGTATGATCAGAACTTACGATTGTGGAATATATCGTTGCGGTGAATATTATACGAGGGATATGAAATATATGGAACCATGTGATAGAATAAAAATAACTACGTCCAATGAAATTTGTTATGTTGCGGTTATCATGGGAGAAAGAATAAATACATCTATCATTGACAACTACCTAGAGATCAAAAAACATAAAGGATTGTTTTATTATCAAATGTACCTTAATGGTAAAATATCCGGAGAATATCGTGATAGTAAAAAGGAAGCAGCCATAAAAATTTGCAACAAAATACGGAATTTATCGAAAGGTATCCCTCCGCGTTCTTTCACGATCGTAAGAAAAATAGATAACAAACATTTTTATTATGATGTAGATGATAACGAAATTATTCGCAAAAGACACATTAAATATTATTTGGCTTTGAAATAAAAACGAATTTATTACTTTTCAACTAAGAAAGTTAATGAAGTTCATGTGTGATACTTAAAATGTCAAAAAAAATAAAAGTTGACCCTTTTCCTACCACTGTACTCCCTTTCGTCTATGACCCAAAAGAATGGGATGAACCACCAATGTCTTATTTATACGCATTTATGCGGGAAAGTAAGATAAACCGATATAGATTAATTCATAACGGAGATCCCGAAACGGGATATTTGTCTTCAATAATAATATGTGGTCATAAATTTATCGCATCAACATATTTTGAGACCAAAGACAAAGCCAGAGAAAACGTAATCATACTAACATTGTTGAATTGTATAGGATACTGTGATACGGCCAAAGAGCTACAAGATTTATTCAACACAATTTGTTTAACTACAAAACCCAGAAGTTTATCGAAAAGTTACGACTCTATATTTGAGGAAACAACAAATTTTTCAGAAGCCACAAAACATGAACACCTTAATTGTAAAGAGGTTAGTTTTTTGCCAAAAGTAGAAAGGTTGTCTTTAACTGTCGGTTCACAGTTAATACCCATGCAAGACGATAACCTGTGGATGGATCAATTTGAAATCGATGGCTTACTCTTCAAAGCAAATAAGAAGAAAGTAACAGTAAATGTTATCAATACTTCTTGCTTACAAAACATCCCATCTAAAAAAATAATCAAATTAGGGTACGATTGTTATGAGATACCTTATAGCTTTTACGAAAAACATATGGGGAGAGCATCGTGGGTTTTTAATCTTGGAAAAAACAAAGATCCAATATACATACACCCCTCCATCATTTTTGCCAACAAAGAAAATTCTATCCAGCTTGAATATATGAGGGTACCAAACGAAAAAAGTTTGAAAGATTATCACGCGGTCAATTACCATTTTGTTGTGTTGTTTCCGTTAACGAGCGAATTTTACGGCTGTATGTAAAAAAAGGTTTGAACATACTTGAAGTTATTTTTATCATTTTGATAAAAATAAAGATACACAGTTACTATCAAAACTATCACATCAATTACTGAATTATTTATTCAGTACCTATAATTAAAAATGGATAATATCATATTAGCTGCTTTTGTTATTGCGATTTTATTCGCGGTAGCTTTCTATTTTTGCAATAAAAAACATGAACCCTATGAAAATCTTCGCATTATAAAGATCGATAAAAAGCTCTACTCAGAACCAAATTTGAATTGTGATATGGGGGCAAAAACTTGTAGGTTATCCACTGGACCTATGGGAACTTGTGATGTTTTGACAAGACAATGTGTTGCGATACCTAATAGCGCTCCTCAAAAAATGTTTAGAGATGAAAACATGGCACCTCCTATTGGCGAAAGGAGCGAGGAATGTCAATGGAGAGGAGTATGTACAAGAAAAGACAATGGCATGGGAGTTTGTATGTCCGGTCTATGTTATCCTGCTACACATATAGCTTCATGAGGATGTGAATGTATCTAACATATTTTTATAAGAGTTTATTTTAAGTTTTGCTTAAAATAGCAAAAATATTTTTCTAGCGCGCCAAAGTTTTTGTACTTAATAAATAAATAAAATTTGTATTGACTTATTACAAATATGGCTCTTACGTTAGAATATGCACGCCAGTTAGGGTACGAAAAAGATTGGAGAAATCCTACCAAACCCGTAGCTAAAAGTGGTGCTGGAACTATCAAAAAGGCTACCCCAAAGAAAGCTACTCCAAAGAAAGGTAAGGCAAAGAAAGCTGTCAGCAAAAGCCCCTCTGCAAAAAAACAATCTAGATCTCGTGTAAGTAAGAAGGTCGCAAGACCAACACCAGCAAAAGTTGGGGATGCTCCTATTACGATAACTGAAAACTTGGAAAAATTAGGTCTGGCAGATCTCAACGATATTTTGGAAAAGCATAGATTGGCCAAAAGTGACATCCAAGGAACGGGCAAATCTGGTAGAGTTTTGAAATCTGATATTATTTTAGCTATCAAAGATCATGAGGCGCGTTCACACGATGGTAAACCTTTGAAGATCAGAACAGCCGAGAAAAAGAAAGGGGTCAAGAAATCTCCAAAGAAAAGTATCAAAATAGTTCCTTCTCCTGTAGGTGCGAAGAGAATAGTTAGCGTAGAAAAACTTACCGCAGTAGAAGCACTTGAAGAACTTAGGAAACACAAAAAATACGCAAAAATGACGGATTATCAAATTAAAAAATCAATAGGTGGTTCTCAAGTTGCAAAAATAGCCGAACTCAGACAAGAGGTTCGTAACTTAATGGGTGATGCGGGTCTTACTGCGCCTGCTAAAAAGTCACCTGCTAAAAAGTCACCTGCTAAAAAGTCACCTAAGAAAAAATCAGCTTCTGGTTTAAAATGTGAGGATCGTAAAAAATGCCCTGGAAAATATTGTGACACCCACAACGGAAAATGTGTTTCCAAAAATAAAGATGGAAAACCTCGAGGCGAGAAATCTTTGAAAGAAGAAATAGGAGAAAAATACACTTACAATGAAAAATATGGATTGGTAGGATCCGAAGATGATGTAAAAGCACATATCAAACATTGGAAAAAAATACACGCTGAAAAGAAGAAGAAAACTTCTAAGAAAAGTCCGGTCAAGAAAACTCCGCCTAAAAAGACGCCAGCAAAGAAAAGTCCCGCAAAGAAAAGTCCAGCAAAGAAGAAAACAGCAAAAAGATGTGCTTCCTCGGACATGAAATCTTTTGAAGGATACAATAAATGCGATGAAGATGAAGCATGTGATGTGTTAACAGGAAACTGCATTGATAATGCTAAAATAACCAAGTCGGGTCAGCATATTTTAAAAGTTGATGGTAGGACTATAGTCGGGGATGCGGAAACAATTAAAAAGCTTCAAAAGGTATTAGGTGGTAATATGTCTTTGTTACATAAAAAAGATAAAAAACAAAAAACACCACAAACACCTGAAGAGAAGAAACCTGAAAAACCGGAAACCCCAGAAAAACCAAAATCACCTAAGAAGACTCCAAAGAAAACTCCAGAAAAACCGAAAACGCCAGAAAAACAAAAACCTTCTAAACCAACAAGCGCTGCAGTTGGAGCCTCTAGAGAAGATATATACCGAACCTTTTCTGAATGTTTGAAATCATTAAAATAATCAAGTAGTTGATAATTAGTTATTCAACTTATTACTTTTTCACTCTATTGAGTGAAAAATATACGACTTTATTTACCAACACGATTTTAACATGCTTCCAATTTCGTTGGATAGCTTAAATTTTTCGAGCATCTCTTTCGGTGTTTCTGGTATTTTTTGTCTTTTTTTATTAAGCACAATACGTACAGTTAATTTATCGTTTTGATCAATTGATTCAATCTCACGAAGAGTTACGGTTACATTAATATTTTTAACGCTCATCGTGTGATTTTACTTATAAATCATCTTATTCAAATGAATTTTATCATTTTTTTATAACCATCTCGAAATATTTATTCAGTTTCTAATGCTAATTTTTAAAGAGCGTCAGATTATTTTACTTCAGGTGGTAAATACATAAATGCTACGAGAACCATGCAATATATCGCACCACCCAATATTACACCTGTTACGGTTGGGCATCCATTTACGCTCGCCACATTATCACCCAACAGAGCATTCATAACAGAAAATAAAACAGGGCTAGATACCAAGTAAAAGATTAAAGTTCCATAAAGACTGAATTTCAATTTGAGACCAGATGATTGTGGCGCACCCCACATACTAAGATACGTTAACACGAAAAAGACCAATGTATGAACGAGTATACCAAGATTAGTAGGACATCCTGTAATCACATTGTAAAGATTAAGCGATGTAATTTTACTCGTCAATGCATAAGTTTGCGGTAGATTGACTATGATAAAAATTATCGCAGACACTATACTTATAACTAGTTTATCTTGGAAAGATGACATTTGTATATCATCAATAAATATAAAATATAAAAGAATGTTTTAATAGCGAAACGTATTTACATTCTATAGAATGTAAATACCACAAACTTATAAACTTAAAAGTCTATTCGCAAATTGCTCAATATGCAGTTATAGTATTAAATGATTTTTTTCAATTTTACCAATTATTTAAAGATTTATGCCATAATTGTCAATAAATATTTCATTGACTATGGATTTGGTTGCTCGAACTGTTAAAATTATCTTTTTGTTGGATGAAAAAAAGAAAAAACTTATAACAATTGCCCTAGAAGATGATGACTCTCAAACAAAGTTGCAAAAATTCCGCCGAGCACTGTTAGAGATGCAACTGAATTCTGAAGTTCAAAAAGAAATCGCTGAGATAGTTCAGTCGTTGCAGATTGAACAAGACGTTGAAAGAATAACTCAAATGATTAGTATCATGGAAGCGTCTTTAAAACGCGCGTCTATTTTGATCGTTATTGGTGATATTATTAGGTCCAATGTTGGTGACGATGTAAAAATCGAAAATATTATAAATGTACTCATCTAATTTTTCATTTGCGAATGTTTCGAATGTACGACAATTCACGTTTTATTGTGAATTTTCACAAAAAAATGTTCGTATATATTAAGAACATAACAAAAATGGACACATTGATTTCTTTGGGAAAAGGTTACGCATTATATGGGGCAATAATTACTACCATTCTCGGTGCTATTATGATAGTGGTGGGAAGACGAGCTCCAGATCCAGACGCTGCTAGATACGCAACAATAGTAGGTGCAACCATTATCGCTGTAGGTATACTTTTTGCTTATTTGGCTCAAAAGTACACTGCTTTCGCCGAAATTTACGGTGTATTCTTTGTATTGATGGTCCTATCTGTTGTTATCGGAATGATCAAGAAATAAATACTAATTTTTAAGCAACAAGTTTTTTTCGCAAGCGCGAAAAAAAGATAACGAACAACTTTGTCTAAGATAAAATTGATGAAAGATCTACTGGTTTCCAGTCGATCGATTTTAGAATTTTTTTAGTAGACTCGTTATACACTACCCAATGAACACCATCCGGTGCCAATCTATGGCAAGGTGAATCATACAGAGTTGACCCACGATAACTCTCAACCGTCCTTATCGCTTCCTCTTCAGTTTTGCAAAGTTTTGACATGTTGTTTTCATGTACCAATCTAAAAGCTACATCACCATCGACGCCTATCCTTGCCAACATTCCGTATATGACGTATAATTGATCTACCAAGCCATCGACAGTCTCAATAAAATCTTTATTCTTAACAGCTTCTTCGGTTTCCTTAGCCTCTTCTCTTATTAATTTAAGGCAAAATTCAACAGTTTGAGGATTTGTATCGAAAATAGTAGGATCATGTTTCAAACTATTACCTTCAATTACGCCAAATTGAGTGTTAAAATCAACCACCTTTTGGAAATTAGTGGGAGTCTTTTCTTGACTGTAAGAAGGCCATAAATTTAACCACATTTCGATTAATACAGTGTATTGTTTGTAATACGATATTACCCTTTATACTGGTTTTCAAATGTATCGATTCATATTTCGTCGATATATTGCAACAAAGGGCGTATGTTTACATCGTAATACAGTTTTGCGATTAGTTTAATGACATCATAAGGTAAATCTGTATTAAACTTTTTATACCTTTTTTTCATCAATAGCGTATACGCTCTACCCCAATAAATAAAAACAAAATTGATGGAAGCATAACCTAGTACCGAGGATTTGTATTTTCTTCTATATGAATTTTTAATAGCTAACTTATTATTTTTGATTACTTTCTCGTAAATAATACAAGCTAATTCGTCATAAACAACTCTGTCACATTGAAGGTTCCATGCTAAAATCCGTGTAAAAGAAGACTCTCTACACCAATGATTAATAGATTTTAACCCTTCGGTGCAAAATATCGTTACGATATTATCTTTTGAATACAAATCACATAATGGCGTCGCAAGAAACTCAAAACAATCTTTTTTTCTCCGTCGAAAATAAGATTTGCCGCCTGTTTTAACTTTATCCGCGTGATAAATGTCAAAAAAACAGTCCAAATACGTCACTGCCTCTTCAGCTACATAATTTAATATAATGACGGTTAACGCGTCCCCTAAAAAAATCGAAGATTCAAATTGGTACTTGTGAAGAAATCCTTCGTCAGTAACAATAGAAAGATACGTTATTGATTTCATACTTTTTACCTCGCTATCATTTTAAACAAAAATGATAATTTTTTAAAACTTAACCTTATAAAATTATCGAGCAAATGTGGGAAGAAGATTGTTTTGTGAATTTGCATTTTTTGAATTTAGCGAGCACCGATACAGAAAATGTGTTGTATTTTCTCGATCAGCTATCAATGTTATTGAGCAAAGTTACACTAAAGCATTATTTATCAGAATATACTGGTAAAATTTACGAGATGGCTATACATCCGTATCATTGCAAAACGATACAAGAAAAACTCGATACCAAAGACGTAAATGTAATAAATAAAATTTATTACGAGGTGATGTGTCATTTTACCGAATTAATGGTACACCCTTATGGCAACTATTTATGTCAAAAGTTGATGGAAGCTGCAGATGACAATTTACGATATAGTATTTTAAACAGATGCAAATACCACCTAATCGACTTTTCCAATAATATTCACGGGACTAGGTGCGTTCAAAAATTAATCACTGTCAGCGATGATTATTCCATTTTTGAAGAAATCTTCAGAGATAATGTTGTTTTGATGATCCATAACATTTATGGAAATCACGTGATTAAAACATGCGTTGAGAAAATGGGTACTAAAAATCAATTTGTCTACGACGCTATTGCTAAAAATTGTGTTGAAGTATCTAACAATATTTACGGATGTTGCATGTTTAAGTATTGTTTTGGTCTGGCAACTAGTAAACAAAAAACGCAACTTATGAACGTAGTAGAAGTTAACGCGATGGATTTAATATCTGACTCATATGGAAATTACGTTATTCAAACCGTCGTAGATAGTAATTTTGATCCTAATTTTCCAACAAAAATAATCAAAAAATCTATAGGTAAAATTTACCAGTTTTCTATCGAAAAACACAGCTCTAATGTTATCGAAAAATGCATCAGACAAGGTAACACCGATTGTGTTAAAAGGGTCATGAACGAATTACTTTTTTTCTCGACGGATGAGAAAAAGGTCCAAGATGCGTTACTCGAGTTAATATTTGATAGTTACGGAAATTACGTAATTCAAACGTGTTTGGTTGAGTCCGTAAAGAAATCTCGCGTAGAGTATCGTTTGATGCTTGATGTATTGTACCCCGTTTGGTATAGATTTAAACACTATCCTCACCTTAAAATTATTAACGGACAGTTTAGAGTTTATGAATTGGGTATTTGTAATTTTTAGTGAAGGTATTCTGTAACGCCATTATTTTAGGAAACTAGCATTTTATAACACTATATCGCCTTTTCGCAAATTTCGCAAAATTCTTTTGTACTTTTTGTAAAAATCTGTATCATATTCATCCGTTAATTGCTTAGCAGGCTTTGTATTATCTGAATTTAGTGTTAGACCCCAAAATCTTGCATTAGCTTCAAGCTTTGCGGTACCATACCACCACTCTTTTAGCCCTTCTTCGAGTTCATATGAATACTCGTTGTAAAATTCTTCTAAATACGAGTAATCATCTTCACTAATCTTGTAAATCTTAATATCGTTATGGTCCTCTTCAAAAGTGTAACGACTGCTTTCCATCATTATTTTGTAATAATGATGTAACAAATTTAACACACCGCTTTTATTATCGGCGATACCGATAATTGCTTGAAAATATACACATCCGAAAGTGTCGCAATGAACCAAATAGTAAGTCATGGAGACCAGTTTACTTGACAAATTAAATTATTTTAAGCTAATTAGCTTAAAATAATAAATGCAAAACTTCTTACGCAAACACTACCATATGGCCGATTGTACTAAATACATCTATCACCAACTCGTCTTTGAAATGATAGTTAAACAATAAAAAGTTGTAGGCGCTTTTACTTAATAACTCCCTCCCCATTTTTATTGTGCAATCGTTCGCAAAAGAAAGCATTTTCTGCGTGCAACATTTACACTTTGTATCAAATACACCACCGACCCAAAGAAAAGAGTGTAGTGTTTCTGTGGAACATGAGCACAAAAAACCGTCATAGCTCGCTACACTATTTTCTAAGTAACATCCTAAATCTCTTCCGTGTAAAATATATTGTTGATGAATGTTTAACCTTATAAAATCTGTGGAATTGTACGTGACATAATTTTCACCAGAATCATAAACCATGATGCCAACAATTAATGGAAAATATGCTTTTTTGATAGTTTTAGAATTGAATCTCCTTCTAGTCACAAATTTTAATATCTTATCCCAAACTGTTTTCTGATCGCGAGAAATGTTTTGCACAAGATTTTTGTAAACGCGAAATAATTTATCAGCTACACCTTTTTCATTAGAAAATGAAGTATAATACAACACTTTTTCTCGGGGTATGCTGTTGAATATAAAATTTTCAATGTCACAGTATCTCGATTTGGCGACTTCGTTTTCTTTGAACCCTCTTTTAATCAGCACACATTTTAATTTCATAAGAGAAGCTTTGTTGTCCCGACCGCCATAAAATAAAGTTTCATACTCTTCTTCGGTAAACACTACATTTTCTCGAAGTTGTATGGGATGCATTGAAATCAAATAGACCAAGTTGATTTTTTATTGAATAAATTCGACATTGATTTTATGTTTGTTCCCAAAGATCTTCATTTTTATTTTAAGCGGAATGCTTAAAATAATTTATCATTTCTCTATTTTTACTTTTGAAAATTCGTCAAATATCAATAACCACCATATCGGTATTTTTCTATGTTCGGCCATATGTTGTTAGTTATTTCGTCTAGTACATAACTTGTGTTATTACGAAAGTTTTGCAAGTCAAATAAAAGAGCTTTGTTATCATTTAGAATTTTTTGAGTGGTGTCGTCAGGGATCGTCTTCGTAAACTGGTCCAAACTATTTACAAGATTCATAACAAGATTATTAACAGTTGCTTCGCTCTCATTATTTCCTAATAAAGTAAGAGAATACGCGATTTTATTTGATTTATCGAGTACTTGCATCATAGGATCGCTATCAGAGACCAATTCGTATCTAAGTTGTGTATATAGGGTGGTTATATCTCGCGATAATCCTTGAAAATAAGCCCCAAACATGCTTTTACAAGTCGTAATTGACGCGTTACGACCATGTGGACAAGGTTTGCCAATAGGAATCAGTGGACATTGTGGACAACTGGAACCGCTTCTCATATAGAGAAAAAGTAAAACAGCACAAAGTACTGCGGCTCCTATTAAAATACGTGTATTGCTGTCCATATTTTTTTCGTTTACAATACAGCAAGATTTTAAAAAAAAAATATTGTATCACACTTTTCACATAACCATCTTCAAACCAATAATACTAAATATATCCTTCACGAGATAGTCTTTGAATACCGATTCAAACAACATTAAGATATGAGCGTATTTCAGTAGCAACCCCCTTCCCAATTTTATTGTGCAATCTTCTGCGAACGATTGCAACTTTCGTAAGCAACAATCACAAACTATACTTCCAACTACGTCAACATTTCGCTCATAATTTTCTAATGTACACGAACACATAAAGAAATCACATATCGGTACAACTTCTATATATGAAGCCACAACTTTACCTTGATAGATCCATCGTTCTTCAGGTGTCATATCAATAACACTAACACTTTTTTCAACACTAGTTGTTTCATCCGAAACGTAAATCATCATTCCAACTATCAAAGGAAAATAAATTTTCTTGACTAATTTTGAAGGGAACCTTCTTTTTCTCACGAATTTCATCACCTCTCCACAAGAGATCTTTTGAACGATGCTTTTATAAACACAGAACAATCCATATTTTGGGTCGTCGCATCGTACCTTTTCCCTAATTATGCTATTAAAAATAAAATTTTCGAGGTCGCAACGTCTAGTCTTGGTAAGATTATCTTCCACCCCTCTTCTGGTTATCAAACTTTTCAAGTAGGTAGGTGTTGCTTTAGTTAAGCGGCCGCCGTAAAACAAACTTTCGTATTCTTCTTCAGTAAACACAACATTGTGACTAAGTTTTATAGAATGCATCATTTGGGGCTAGTAATTTTCTATTAAATAAATTCAACCATGATTTTATGTTAGTTCCCCAAATTATTTATCATATTTGTATTCTCTATAAAAATGAAATTAGTATAAATTAAATAACTTTTTTTCAAACGAACAAACTTGATTCCAATCTTGAAAAAAAATCAAATATGAGTTTAAGCAAAATTGAGTACACACAATGGGGTGTACTTTCCGATGAACAATGGAAAAAATATTCGGTCGTCAACGTCACAAAACCCACTCCAAAAGACTACAGTAGTGAGATTGAAAATCGTACGGGTACACCTTATGATCCTAGGATGGGTGAACAAAGGGAATTTGCAAAGTGCACAACATGCTTCAAAAATAGTATGGATTGTACGGGTCATTTTGGGCATATAAATCTTCCTTTTCCTGTCTACAACCGTGTTTTTACAATGATGACGATAAAACTGTTGCAATGTGTATGCACGCATTGCTCTAGGTTACGCATCATACCGAGTCATTTAAAAATGTTGGGTTTATTAAAGCGTACCGGCTCCGCAAAACTCAAAAACATAGCTGAGAAATGTAACAAAACTGTCAAAATGTGTCCATGGGAAGACTGCCGAGAACCTCTTATATTTTTCTCATTGCCTGTAAAAAAGAAAGGCGAATATGGTGTTATTTACTATACTGTAGGGAATAAGGATGCTAGTCGAGGAGAATATTCCGCGAAAGACGCTTATGACGTATTTTCACGTATATCGGCGGAAGATTTAGAGTTGATTGGTTTTAACGAAGCGCTTTTGAAGAACATTGTCTACATAAACCCTGAATTTTTCACTAACGAGTCCATGAAACACGTCCATGAAGTTAGACCCGAATCTATGATATATACAACAATTCCGGTGCTACCTCCCATATCTAGATCGTTCATACAGGATGAAGATGGCGTCAAAGATGATGATATTACTATGAAGTACAACGAGTTACTTAAATCTATAAATTCTTACGAAACGTTTTTAGCGAACGAAAACGATACTAAAAAAAGTGCGGTCTCCACTAGGAGAGGGAGGGTCAAGACCAAATCAGACGTTGAGAATGACATTATGGGTCATGTTTGGACACTAGCTAATAACAAAGACGAAAAAAAGTCAGCTACCGCAAGCAAAGCACATCGATCTATCATTTGTAGGTTGATCGGTAAAGAAGGTAGGATTCAGCAAAATATCGGTGGTAAACGTACAAATTACAGCGCTCGTACTGTAATTATAGGTGGAGGAATACGTCTCAGAAATGATGAATTAGGTGTTCCTCAGGATATTGCAGAAGAGGAAAGTAAGCCCGTATTTGTAGGCCCTTGGAATATTGAAGAAGTACAGGCTTTAGTCAAAAACTGTAAAGCAAACTATGTTGAAACCTACAATGAGAAAGGTGCAAAGGTTAAAATTAATTTGATACATCTTCGAGATAGAGGAGCAAATTTTATACTGAAAAACGGTGATGTGGTCGGTAGACATTTACAAGATGGAGATATTGTATTTTTCAACAGACAACCTACACTAAGAATAGAAAGTATGGTCGCATTTCGTGCCAAAATTGTCCAAGGGATGTCCTTTATGTTGGGTCTCGCATGGACAAGAGGTTTCAATGCTGACTTTGATGGAAAACGCTTGTAATGATATTACTCATTCCCATCAACAGGGAGCGTGAAAAGCGTGATACTCCCTAGTAAACTATATTATTAAACGTGGATTTTTAAGATTATAAAAAAATGAATTAAGTTAAAGTAAAGTGTGGTATGTGTGTAAAGAGTTAAACTAAAATGAGCAAAGTTACTGGAGATAGAAAATGTGTTGCGTGTGATGAATTTAAAAAAGGCGGTTTATTTAAAAGATATCAGGTTGCATGCATTGTTTGCCAAGACAACAATGTTGATTACAAAACTGAATGTGTTACTTGTGGAGAAATTCGTTCGAGAAAAGAATTTATCAATGCAAATAAATGTAAATATTGCACAAACAAAGA
>Ga0315284_10001213_pt1 | contig 36588 bp, 44 predicted proteins | sample YL17G09_16_MG_FD_203696 | JGI IMG/M metagenome (GOLD analysis project Ga0315284, IMG submission 203696) | Sediment microbial communities from Yellowstone Lake, YNP, Wyoming, USA - YL17G09_16 | ecosystem: Environmental > Aquatic > Freshwater > Lake > Sediment | place: USA: Wyoming | collected...
CGAACTGGTCCCAATAAGCGGCCTCGGCGCGGGCACGAAAGCCGGTGAAGCCAGCGTGCGCTATCATCCTTTCGACAATTACACGCTGATAGTCGGCGCGAACATAATTTTAGATCCGAACCCCATACAGCACATCGACCTCGATACGACGCTGCACGAAATAGGTCATGTGATGGGACTGTCGCATAGCAGAAACGACTCGAGCGATGTCATGTGGCCGTATCAGACTGCGAGCGCGAAGACGATAACCGCCGGGACGGTCGAATCATTCGACGTATTATATAAAGACATACAGCCGTACGAATGAGCCTGCAAACCAGATATCTTTAATTCGCTGGAATCTATTATTATAGCATGCTAGGCTTCCTGAGATGCGAGCTTGAGGACGAAAACAGCGCGATTGTTCTGGCGTTCGTAATACTCATACTGAGCTTCATCTTCGGTATCGACAATCTGCTTTATGTCGCAATCGTCGTATTCCTAATCTACGTTGCGTTCGTCGAGCTCGAGATACCGAAGACCGCTAAAACCAAACGATCCGGACGAAAAATAAAGGCACGACGGTAAGAGGAAAGTGCGCTTTCTCGGATATAGCTTAGTAAACGTTTTTCGGATGCGGAAGGAATCAGACTTCTTCCTGCAAGACTATCTTGTTCGTCAGGCCGTATTCGTATTTCTTGACTATCCCCTTTGCCGCCAGCTTGCTCACTACCCTGTGCACTTTCACTTTGGACATGCCCATGTTCCTGACGAGCTGCGATTGTGTCAGGCTTCCTCTTGACTTTTTCAGCTCGTCTATTATAGCACGCTCTTCAGGCAGCAGGAGCAGCGATTTCAGGCGGTCCTTCGCATGAGTCAACTCTTTCTCGCACGTGAGCTTCCACAACGATATCCCGCCAGCCAACAGAATTATGCCGTTCAGAAGTATGACGACTGAAAACGGCGATGCGAGAAATGCAAGCGGGTTAGCGGGTATGGGGCCTCTTTCGAATGAGCGGTTGCTCTCAAACGTCCTGTTCAATGCCGCAGAAAAGTTTTCGGGACGCGATGCGTTGAATGCCTCAGTCCTCCAGACGGCATCGTATGCCTGGAACAAAAACAGCATTATGGAGAATCCTCCGAGAATGAAGCAAAGTATCATGACAGCGCTATATTTTCTGTATTCGTTCTTCATTTTCCCACTCGTTTCAGCTAGTTTCAGTTTCAACTCGTTTCACGATACCGTTATACACTGTTTCACCCTTAAAAAGAGATAGCTTCGAGCGAAGAATACGAAGGTATCGAAAATGAAATCCGTGATAAAGCTTGAGAACGTGAGCAAGGTGTACAAATTGGACAGCGTTGACGTGCATGCACTGCACAGGGTAAGCCTCGACATCAAGGAAAAGGAATTCATATCGATAATGGGCGCCTCCGGCTCGGGCAAGTCAACATTGCTACACCTGATCGGCGCGCTCGATAAACCGACGACCGGGCACGTGTATCTAGACGGAACGGATGTATCGAAGCTGAGTAGCAGCAAGCTTGCAAGGTTGCGCGGAAAAGAGATAGGATTTGTATTCCAATTTTTCAACCTGTATCCGACGCTAACGGCTCGAGAGAACGTGGAGCTTCCGATGATGATACGCGAAGTCGGGCGAAAAGAACGGGCAACACGAGCAGCCGAGCTGCTAAATAAGGTCGGTCTAGCCGAACGGGCAGAACATTATCCGACACAGCTTTCCGGCGGCGAGCGACAACGCGTCGCAATCGCCCGAGCGCTGGCAAATGATCCCGCTATGATACTTGCGGACGAACCGACGGGAAACCTTGACTCAAAGACCGGAATGGAGATCATGCACCTGTTTTCGAAACTCAACGAAGAGGGCAAAACGATAGTCATGGTCACACATGAGAAGCATATCGCTTCGCATGCAGACCGATTGATAGAAGTAAAGGATGGGAACATAATCCGAGATGGTGATGTGATATGAAAATGAAAAATTATGCGGTAGTTTTGTCGATGCTGATCATGTTGTCGGCGTCTGTGTTTGCACAAAGCAGTTACACTGCGCCTACGTCGAACGTGCAGGTATCCCTTCTAAGGTATACTCCGTTTCCCGCAGAGCCGGGAAACTACGTCAGCCTGACTTTCGAGATAAATAATGTAGGCGGTGGAGATGCGGACAACATACGACTGATGCTTACTCCGGACTACCCGTTCTCTCTTGACAACAACTCCACCGTGAGAGTCAAGAACTCTGCGACGCCGACAGTTATCAGTCCGGACGGCATAGCCACACTCGGAAAAATCCCGGCTTTACAGTACACCACTGTCGAGTACAACGTGCGTCTCGCACAGGATGTTCTGGAAGGGCACAAACAGATACAGGTAAGCTACCAGCAGGGCACGAGCAATATCTGGGCAACCGAGACGTTTGACGTGTTCGTGCAAGGCACGGATAGGCTGGAAGTGTCAAGCGTGACGCCGTCGATACTGGTACCCGGAAAGCCCGAGAACGTCGTTTTCACTCTGAAGAATTCCGGAACCGCATTTATACGGGACGTTACGTTCTCGTGGGACGAGAAGGACAATAAGATACTACCTCTCGGTTCTGGAAACCGAAAGTACGTCGAGTCGATAGGTCCGCACGAAAGCGCCGACATACCGTTCACGCTAGTGGCTGACCCGAGCGCAACATCGGGCGTCTACGACCTGAACGGAAACATTACATATACGATAGGTTCGAACATAACCAAATCTCTAAGCATCGATATCGGCATGTTCATCGGCGGAAACGGTGACTTCGATGTGAGCGTTCAGGATTCGCAATCCGGAACGGTCACACTATCGATAGCAAACATCGGATCGAATCCGACAACTTCGGTGAACGTAAAAATACCCGACCAGCCGAATTACGTTGCGATGGGACCGTCCAGTTCGTTCATCGGAAATCTGAACCCCGGTGAATTCACCTTGGCGTCGTTTCAGGTAACGCCTAAAAATGCGAGAGACCTGGGCGGAAACATGAGCGCAAGACCGGGCGCGCCTGCAACAAACATATCGGGTTTCCCGACCGGCACTCTGAAGGTCGATATCTCATATACGGATACAAACAGCAACAGGCAACTGGTGGAAAAAGAAGTGACGATGAGTGCGCTGTCCGGCAACGCCACCACACGCCAGTTCGGTCAGGCATCTAGTCAAGGCTCCTCCGGAATGAACTTGATAATAGTTGGAATATCCGGAATAGTGCTGGTAGTTGTTCTGATCAAATATGGCCGCAGGATTAGAAACATCTTCAGGAAGAAGGCGAAGAGCTAATCGCTCGTCGGTGGTGTGCGCCCGTGAAAGAACATGATATCCTGCTATTTAGTCTTAATAGCCTTACTCACAGACAACTCCGAAGCTGGCTGACCGTAGTTGGAATAGTCATCGGCGTCGCGTCGATAGGCCAGGGCGCTCAGGCGCAGATAACAAGCCAGCTTGGCGGGCTCGGCGCAGATATTATAACTATAACGCCCGGGCATGAACGGGCAACGGGCATGCGTGCGTTCGGAGGCGGCGGATTCGGCGGCGGTGGCACGGGCGGCGCTGGGGGAAACCTCACCGAAGACGATGTGCGAGTCGTTAAGACGACACAAGGCGTGCTTTATGTAAATGCTATCGTTTCCGGACGGTCAGACGTATCGTATCTCGGCCAGTCGGCGACCGTTAGCATACAAGGCGTGGACACATCCGTCTGGCGTTTCATGGAAACCACCAAGCCGGACTCGGGAAATTATCTCAGCCCAGGCGATACGGACTCGGTCGTGATAGGAAACCGTCTAGCTACGCAATTCTTCAAGCAGCCGATAACGCTGAACAGGAAGATAACTGTCGGCGGAAAGACGTTCGCAGTCATCGGAATTTTGCAGTCTTCGGGCGGATTCGGGCAGGAAGATTCCGTGATATACATGGCGAAGGAGACTGCGCGGCAGGTGCTCGGCACCGATGCGAAACGAGTATCGTCGATATCGATCAAAGTATCAGATTCTTCGCAGACTCAGGACATCGCGGATCAAATCCAGAGCAAACTGCAGATAACGCGTCACGTTCAGGGCGACAAGCAGGACTTCACCGTAACGACCGCGGAAGCGATGCAAAGCCAGATAAACAGCATGATGGGCACGATGACCCTGCTTCTTGCGGCGATAGCGGGCATATCGCTGCTAGTCGGTGCGATCGGCATTTCGAACACGATGTTCACATCGGTGATGGAACGAACGAGGCAGATAGGAATATTGAAAGCCCTCGGAGCGACCGATGCCGAAATAATGAAAACGTTTGTAACGGAAGCGGCACTGATAGGATTGCTCGGCGGAATATTGGGCGTGTTGCTGGGCGCAGTTGCTTCTGGAATGATATCCGAGCTCGGCCTGAGGATCGGCATGTCGGGCGGGTTCGTGACCGTTATAACGCCGGAGCTTGTCGCATTTTCCGTGCTGTTCTCAGTCGTCATAGGCGCAGTGTCGGGCTTTCTGCCCGCACGGCGAGCTGCTTCATTGCAGCCGGTTGAAGCGCTGCGGTACGAATGATAAAGCCATGCTTAAATAATTCGGAACTTTCTTTTATTGCATGAACGACAATCCGGCTGTTGAACCGTCTCAGCCCGTTAAGCCAGCAGAGAAGTCGCGAGCCAACCGAAAGAAATACATAGTCATCGCGGCAATCGTTATATTGATACTAGCTACAGTAGGAGCAGTGATGCTGATGACGACCAAGACGGGACAGGCAACTGATGCCAAAACGCGAGTGCTTTTGCAGACAACGATGGGAAACATCACGATTGAACTGTTCGACGACATGCCCGTGACAGCAGGCAATTTCGTCAAGCTTGTGCGCGAAGGATTCTACGACGGCGTGATATTTCATCGAGTGATAAGCGATTTTATGATACAAGGCGGTGACCCGACCGGTACGGGCAGGGGCGGTCCGGGATACATGATAACGGATGAATTCACCGCTCATAACAAAAATGACCGCGGCACAATAGCGATGGCAAACGGTGGACCGAACACAGGCGGCAGCCAATTTTTCATAAACCTCGTCGATAACAATTATCTCGATCTGAAACATCCGGTCTTCGGCCGCGTAGTCGGGGGCATGAATGTCGTGGATGCAATCGGAAGCGTCCAGACGGGTTCGAACGACAGGCCGCTGACGGATGTCAAGATAATACGTGCGACGGTAGTGTGACGGATTTTTTAGTCTTCCGTAACTTCAACGACTTTGTCAAGAAATGCTATCAGAAGCTTCCGATATCCAACTCGCGTCGTCTTCTTCGGCAGATTTGTAAAGAAGTCCGCGAACCAGCCGAATGTTTTCTCGTCCAAGCCTGCAGACTTGAGAAACTTCCCGTTCTTTGCAAACATCTTTTTTTCGAATGCCAGAGGTTTCAACATTCGCCTGCGACGCAGACTGGCGACTGCGAATGCGTTGTTCAATACCACTGCAACGGCCGACCATTTGTCTTGCTCGGCCGTGCGGCCGCGCGGATAGACTGTCTTCAGCCAGCTGTAAAAGAAGCTGCGCGTGTCCTTCGTCTGCTTTTTTGAAAGCGCTTTGGCGAGCACATCGTCCGTGTAGACGTTCTGGACGTGGTTGACGCCGTCTGCGAGTATCGATATCTTCCATTCAGCTAGCTTCCGATGGTATCGATGAAGAACGCTGATTATAAGGCGGTCGTTGTGAGACGGGTGCCCGATGTTCGACATGACGATATGGCTAAGCTCATGCATCACGAGCGTATCGACGACACCGAAACGGAGTGCACGGCCTGCTATCACGATTTCGCGTTGGCCCGCAGGCCCACGAGTGTAACCCATTATCTTCAAATTTGGCTCCACGGACAACGACGGTCTTTCTCCGACGACAAAACCGGCTGATTCAAGCCGGGCTATACCGGAGTGCAACGCTGCACGAGCGTGTTCGAGATCTTTGGCGCTGAGACGCATGATAGAATTACGATTCGGATAGATAAAGGCATCACTCTACAACGCCGCTACCGAGGATGCGCGGCAATGTGGGCTTGGTCGAAGCAAAGATGCAATGTTGGCCCGGCAGATATACAAGCGGTTGTTCAAGTTTCAAATTTAGTTTGCCTGCAGGCGAATCGACGACGGTCGCTGCTATGACTTGCAAACCAAGAGAGATGTATATCTGCACGCCTTTGATTATTTCCTCCTTGGCGTATCGGCTTTTGACAAACGTCACGGCGACTTCTCTGGCCGTTCGAGCCTCTTTACATATGACGTAGCCGCGCTTGAGCTCGTCGGTTTCGGCGCCCTTCACGTTGACGCCGAGACGCATACCAGCTTCTGCTTCGGTGATGTCACGGTCTTGCGACTGCATGCCCTTGACTAAAACTTCTTTTCCTAGCGGTTCCAGACGCAAATTATCATATTTCTTCACTCGGCCGTGCTTCATTACCGACAGCGCGACCGTGCCGACGCCTTTGACGGTGAAGTAATTGTCTATGGGAAGCCAAGGCTGATGTTCGACGTCTCGTTTAACCGGAACTTTCGCAATCTGCTGACGAAGCTCGACGGGGTCGTTCGGCAAGATTGGAAAACGTTCGAGGCTGTTGTTTTTGACAAGCTGTCTTATCTGCTCCTCAGGCACTCCGTCTGAAATAATGAAGCCGTGCGCGAAATGCGCTGCATCCAAAGCGACGATCTGCTCGGCGAGCTCTTTGCTAATCAACGAGAAGACTATAACGGGAAAGTCGATCATGCCTATGACTTGCAGAAGCGTGTGGATGCGTTCCGAGTTCGGATAAACGTACGTAAACACGCCTTCCGAGCTTCCGTGATTGTAAATCGCTATATCGTTTGTCGTGCCTGGTTTGGCGAGCTTTTTTGCAAGTCCGCTGCAAGCATCGCTTGTTCCGAATATCCCTACGGTCACGTGCATACTGAGAATTCGACGACAAAGTATTAAACCGGGTCACGCTTCTACGAGTATATCGTTTCCTTTCACCTTGATTTTGTATTTTGGAACATCTTTCTTTGCCGGACCGCGCACGACTTTGCCCGATGTGACGTCAAAGACGGAACCGTGCCACGGGCATGTCACATGCTTGGCGGCTAGTACGCCTAGTGCAAGCGGCCCACCGGCATGTGAGCATACTCCCTGCATTGCGTATAACTTCCCGTCAACGTTGGCCACAAGGACTTTCTTTCCATCGACGATGGCCACCTTCATCTTTCCTTTCGGGATTTCATCGACCGTAGCGACTTTGACGAATGCCATTACAACACCACAACTATCATTCAGATGTATTTGCGACCTAATTAACCTTTTCGCGCGCTCACTGGCTCCTGTATACGTCGTGAGGGTTTCCTTCCCGGATAGAAGCTCCTGTCTGGCGCATCAGCTGCGCGTTGTCGTTCAAGTCCTTGATCCCTTTGTAGCCTGCCTTATGTATTCCCGTACGGATTTCACGAAGCACAATCGGAAAGGTGTCGGCTAGACGTCCTTTGTACGGCACGTAACCTTCGACGCCTTCTTCCACGTCTGCTTGGTCGTAGCGGCCTTCACGCCACGCCTTTGCGCGGTCCGAGCCTTCGCCCCAATAAGGCTTGACGAGAGCGGTGAATTTAGTGCCGTCTTTGGATTCGATATCCTGATTTTCGACATCGGTCGGGCTTTCGTGAAAGCCTGCAAAGAACCGACCCATCATTATGCCGTCTGCGCCGCGAGCATAGGCGATTATGGCATCGCTTGGGTTTACAATACCGCCGTCCGCGATTATTGGAACGTAAATCCCTGTCTCTTTCAGGTACATGTCGCGACGTTCGACTATTCGACGAACTGCAGTGGCTTGCCCGGCTCCGACACCGAACTTGGCACGCGTAATGCAAATGGAGCCGGGACCGATGCCGACTTTGACTGCGTCGGCGCCGTGCTCTACGGCAAAATCGAAGCCTTCGGGGGTGACGAAATTTCCGGCCACAACCTTCACGTCGTCGCCGTATTTTTTCTTGATCCATCTAAGAGTATCAGCCTGCCAAGCGGTATGACCCTGAGCCGAATCTATGGACAAATAACGCGCTCCCGCGTCTATGACTGCCGGTACGCGCTGTTCGAAGTCGCGCGTGTTGATAGCGGCTGCGACTTCGTAACGCTTCTGCGAGTCGACCAGCTCTTTGTCCTTGTGCCTGTCGTGCTCTTCGACGTCTTTGCGGAAGACGGCGCATTTCAAACGGTAGTCCTTATCGACTATGAGAAGAACGCGACTGCGAGCGCGCTCAAGCATTATATTGTTGGCCTTTCGTATGTCGTCGCCGACTTCATCGTCTGTTGCGATATAACGAGAAAGCCGGTCGAAATCCCCTGGCTTGTCGTTCGCTATCATCCTGTCCGCGACTTTGCTTGGCGCATGTTTTTCAGAATAGAGGTCTTCGGTCAACAACCCGACCAAACGGCCGTTTGGCATGCCGTCTTCGGTCACGGGATATTTTCCGTGTCCCTCACGCTTTGCGACCTCCATTGCTCCCGCGATGGTCATTCCGGGCGATAGCACGCTCGGCACGACGAAACCGCCTTTGAACCGTTTCACGCGGCGTATCATCTCTGCTTCCGATTCAACCGTTTGGCTGCAATAAACCGTTCCAAGCGCTCCTTCCTTTGCCAATGCCGTGGCCATATCATGGCCGGTTACGGATTGCATGGCTGAAGACATGAACGCCAGATTCAGGCGATGCAGCGTCTGTTCGCGCCACGTTTTCGACGTGTCAAACTTGAACCGTGCGAAAGGTGCCGACAGATCAACGCCTTCGATGGACGGCTCTTTGTCTTGCAGCTTCGGCTGCAGAAGAAATTCGGAGTATACGTATGACACATCGGGAAGTATCGTGCCCATGCGATATTTGTGCGGTAAAACTATTTATTCCAAACCTGCCGTCTATGAGCGCCGCACCTCGCAGCGCGGGCACGACTTAACGGATGCGAAAAGTTTCCTATATTTGCGGTCTATTGTCTGCGCCTTTATCGTAGCCAGATAATCCAGGCGGTCGTACTGTCTTAACTCATCGGCAGCGGCCCAGTATAACTGCTCGTATTTTCCATCGGGGTTCGGCTTGACCGGTGATACGTATCCGACTATCCGCTCGGCGGTTTCAACGGGCTCGACACGAAACGGCAGAATATTCCACCACATCTTGTTTTCAACGTCGGGCCACACGAAAGAATCGTATACGCCGATCATGCGCACGCCGAGTATGTCGGTGTACTTGGACGGTAGTTTCATCGCACGGCGCGCCAGCTCATGCTCAGTTTCGGCTGCTCGGGCACGATTTGTCAGAAAATCCCAGCTGCCAGGGCATAATTCATAATCCGGCTTCAGCTGGCCGATAAGAAAGCGGTCTTTTTCCGCACAATCTTTCACAGAGCATATGGTCAGAAGGAGGTCCTTCATCGGCCAGCGCATCGGGTCACCGAGCACGACTTCTCTCTCGGTTAGATGCTCATCGATGCAAAGCGTCCTTAGCTGCATGTCCTGCGCGCTGGTCAGACGTGTTTCATGGTCCATACAGCGTCTAATACCGAAAACCTTTTTAACACGGGCGGAGCAACCGTTATTATGTCATTCGAATGGTACACTGATTTTGTTAACGTCGGCTACAAACCGAAGAAGACTGACGTTCGCTGTTTATTCTACGTCGAGCCTGCCAAGGGCATAACGATGAAGGAGGCGTCGGGCCGCGTGGCGTCCGAGTCGTCGGCAGGCACGTGGACAACGCTTGCTAAAAAACCGAGCCACATGAAGCGCGTGATGGCGACGGTATACGAAATCAAGACGCAAGGCCGCGGAGCGCATATCAAGGTCGCTTATCCTATCGACTTGTGGGATGCGGGAAATGCGCCGCAACTGCTGAGCGGCATCGCTGGCAACATATTCGGCATGAAAGCGCTCGACAACCTGCGGTTGGTCGACGTATCTTTCCCGCAAACGTATCTCAAAAACTTCCGAGGACCCGAGTTCGGCATAACGGGAATACGAAAAATGCTGCACGTCAAAGGCAGGCCGATAACAGGCGCGGTGCCGAAACCAAAGATAGGCTTCACTGCAGCCGAGCATGCTAAAATCGCATACGAAACGTGGATGGGCGGATTCGACCTTGTCAAAGACGACGAAAACCTGACGTCGATGCCGTTCAACAAATTCGACGACCGAATAAAACTTATGGCAAAACTCCGCGACCGTGCCGAGAAGCAAACGGGCGAACGGAAGTCGGCGCTGCTTAACATCACCGGCGAGACCGAAATGATGAAAAAACGAGCTAAACTACTTCACGACCTCGGCTGGGAATATGCCATGATCGATGTCGTTACGGCGGGCACGGCTGCAGTCCAAACGATGCGTGACGTATGCCATGATTATCATTTGGCGATTCATGCTCACCGAGCCATGCACGCTGCGTTTGACCGTAACACAAAACATGGCATAACAATGTTGTTTCTCGCAAAAATGATGCGTATGATCGGCGTTGACCAGATACATGTCGGAACAGTGTTCGGAAAGCTTGTCGGCACAAAACGAGACGTACTCGATCTTGAACGTGAAATGACGTCAAGAGTCATACGCACGGAAAAAAAGTCGTCAGATCTCCTCGACCAAGACTGGGATGGCATAAAGACTGTGTTGCCTGTTTCATCGGGTGGATTGCATCCGGGAATAGTCGCAGACGTTCTCGGTGTACTGGGAACGGATATAGGACTGCTCGTCAGCGGCGGTATACATGGACACCCGCGCGGCACTCGAGCTGGCGCCACGGCGACGATGCAAGCGATAGAAGCGTTCCAGCTCGGCGTCTCCGCCGACGAATACGCTGAAACGCATAAAGAACTCGCCGAAGCGCTTAAGAAATGGGGCCACGAAAGGCCGCGATGATTGACGCCCGTTGACGTGCGGTTGATGGGGGATTGATGCCCGCATCGAACACAGAAAATTCTTCGATATACATCTATTCTTTTTCGATGATTGCAATATACGACGGTTTTCCAGACTTGATGAATTTCTTAATTTTCCAACCAGTCCCCTTGAGAATTTGCTTCATCTCTTGTCTGGAAACCAGCAGATAATCAAACCAATCTCCGACATATTTTTCGAATCTTATCCTAATCTTCAATTGTCCAGCCATCCTACCACGCTTTTTGTTAAATTTGTGATATGCTAGATGAGCTGGGTTGTCCGTCTCATATGGTCGGTGCTTTCCGCAAGGATTAGAGCAGCGGGAGACGTTATTCTGTAAAGTTTCTTTAGCAACAATTTTGCTTTTTTGAAGTTCCCGAATAATCCGAAATTATTGCCAAACATAATTATTGTGTCAAAGCTGTTGGGTTTGAATTTACCAATTTCGGCCATTGACATAATCTTTGTCTTTTTCAGGCCCCTCAATTTGCAAACCTTTATAGCAAGAAGGGAATTGTCAATTCCAGTAACATCAACCCCTTTCTTTTGAAGGTATAGGGTAATTCTACCAGCACCGCAACCGACATCCAGCACCCGTCCTCTGATAAATTTCAGTGCCTTTTTCTCACGGCTTGACCAGTTTTTGTATTCAGAAAAATATGCTTTGGTTCCACCAGAAATACCAAAATATCCATCGTCACGCTCTACAATTCCAAAGCTTTCTTTATTTTTGAAAAAAAGCCCAAACTTCTTGGCCATAGGCATCTTTATTTGAATCCATAATTTAGTTAGACCGCAGGTGCTATAAAAGATTTCTCAGGAGATTCCTACGGAGTTCTATAATGAGATTGTAAGAAATAGGCCTACTATTATCATTGAATACGCCAACACGCTGCTTACTCGAATGCGTTCGGCTAAGTGCTAAAGTCGCAGATTTCGGCGTAGTTTGCATAGACGTCGAACGCTGTTGACGCACTACAACATCCGTTTTGTTATTTCTCCGGTAGTGTAGATTCTGACAAGTTTCTGTGATTGAAGGCGCTTGTCATTGGACCAGATCGGACAATCTAGCTTCAGCGCTAATGCAAAATAATGTATATCGTCGGGATCGGGCGATATGGCAGTCGCTTTCTCAAGATAACGACTGAACTCGCCGAACGGAACGATCTTTACAGACGCTGCCATAAAGAGTGCATCCAGCAATACGCCGACTTCTTCTTCACTAAGGCTGGTTTTGGCGGCAAGTGTACCGATGTGTTTGCGAATCTCGGCACGTACAAACTCAGGCACGTAAAACGTCCATCCGCTGCTCAGTAGCAAATGGCGCGTGTGGCTTTCCTTGATCAGCGACGAAAATATGACGTTCGCATCCAGAACGACTTCCATCACGCCATCCCCTTGTATCGCTTTGCAAGCGCCTTGTTCACCTTTCTGCCAAGTTCGACGGCTTCTTCTTCGGTCAGTTTGCTCTTTGAGAGCATGATGTCCATCCGTTTCAGAACGAGCAATTTTTCTTTGATGGCTTGGCGAGCTACTTCCGACCAGTTCAGCTCGGGATGCCTCTCCATGTCTTCTTTCAATTCCTCCGGGACCGCTAACGTTATGCTTACCATTCCATCACCGTTTAGTCTATTACGTTTAGTACGTTTAATACGTATATAAACATATAAAACTTTCGGTCTTCTGCATAGACATGGAAATGCGTCAAACGGGAGATTCCCACGGAGTTCACTACTGAGATTGTAAGAAATAGGCGGAAACCGCTCGTAGCGTTAGTTTATGGCTATCGGCGTTCCTGCGGAATCACTTGTATTCTCGCCACGTGTGCTTGCACTTTGTGCAACGGAAGAATTGAGTAGGCGGCTCATCGGCTGCACGGGTTTGCTGGAGCCAGAAATATGCCTGTTCGTTTTCGCACTCAGGACAAGTGCGGTCTATCATCGGAAGCGGGATTTCGTCCTTTTCAAGCAATACGACTCCGCGGCCCTTTGTTGCTTTTTCGGTGATTTTCAGCTCACGGACCGACTCCTTGGGCTGATAGCCGCATTTACGGCATTTCATGTGAGTTGTCTTTCCTGTCTTTACGGGAACCATGAGCGAACGGCATTTCTTGCAAAATTCCATTTTTTCACCATTCTTGGTTTTCACTGATTCCCTTCTAGTCTTTTTAAGCTTGCGTTTGGTTGAGCCCACCGCCGTCCCACTCGGTAGGAGTCTTTATAAGGTTTAGCGCATAGTCATAATTGGTGTAAGTCCTCGAAAGAGACTCCGTCTTTCGGGACGCTAGGCAAACATATGTTTGCCTGCGCAGGAAAAGTTTTACTTTTCCTTGCGTTGAACACGCAGCGTCCTAGCAGACGGAATTAAGGTGCTCATCGTGCAACACAACGTTGTAAAGCTCGACTCAAAAGGTCGGATTCTAATCCCGTATCACATACGCGAATTGCTGGACATCGCAGACGGTTCGGAATTTCTGATCATGTCGAACTACAACGGCGAAGTAAAGCTGCTGCCGCTTCTCAAGGGCAAAACGGCCGAGATACGCATAATGGTCGAGGACAAGCCCGGAAACCTGACGCAGATAACGCAAATACTTGCAAAAGCGAACATCGACATAGTCATGTCGCAGATGAAAGTACTCGAGCGCGGCCATCTGGCGGAATGGCATGCTATAACGGACATATCGAAATGCGAGAACCCGAAGAAACTCAATGCTGATTTGTCAAAAGTCCCGGTTGTAAAGCGTATCACGATAGAACAGATGTAGGCAGCGCTTTAGATTTCGGTAATTCGCGTGTAATGCAATTGTCGTCGAAATCCAAAGCGCTGGAATTCGACTTAAGCCATATGACCGTGTATGCAGAACTGCGCGTATCGGCATAAGTCGAATTGACGGAAAACGAGTGCGAACTTTCGATTTACTATACAAGAAACCGTTCTAACCCGATCCTAATTTTTCTCGGGATTTTGGAAGTCAACGGCGAACGTGCGAGCCGCATTTGCGGCACTTTCCTTGTACGGCATGCCTTTGTACGCACTTAGGAAAATCGCGTATTGCGATGCTCCGAAATACTTCTCGATGTACTTGTTCATCCATTCAGGCGCGTCTTTCACGAACGGGCCTCTGTAGCCCGAGATACTTGCACGCAATGCAACAATGAAATTTTCATCGGGTTCTTCGAATGCGAGCCCGGACATGTACGCCAAACGCTTAACGAGGCACTTTGTCTCGCCCATGTTCATGCTTAATGCTATAATGTTCGCGTCGCCGCGCTCGTCGCGAGCAAGCACTATGTTGGCAGGCGGATCGAAATGAAAGCCTGCCCAGGCACCGTAACGACCGTCGACGGCGTCCAGCTCCGCTTCGCAGCCGCGGATTTTCCCGATCTTGCCGATCGAACGATTCATTCGTCCCATACCGCCTACCATGTAGTGGCCCGAACGCTCCCAGACGACCAGGTTCCCGTCCAACCGAAGCTTGTATGTTTCGTCAGCCATAGAGGAACTCGAGTGGAAAGGTATTTAGGCGCAAAACGGCGGCGCGTTAATAAGCCTATTCGGCATATCATATAATGCGACTAATAATCGTGCGGCACGGCGAAACGGGGCACAATGCTGCGAAAATCGTCCAAGGCCATCTTGAAGCGGAACTGAACGAAACGTGAATAGCGCAGGCGCGCAAGGTTGCGCTGCGGCTGAAGAACGAGAAGATAGATGCTGTATACTCAAGCGATCTGCATAGGGCAAAGCAGACGACTGAAGAGATTATTCGCTTTCACAGAGTGCCTATTCATTACATCGCTGAACTCAGAGAGCGCAAGCTTGGCGCTTTCGAAGGCAAGCACACGGATGTTTGGCATTCTGCCATCGAAAAAAGCGGACTTGGTAAAGCTCGTTTTAAACCAGAAGGCGGAGAGAGCTATGTCGAGACTAAAGAGCGGGTTCAGCGGCTGCTCGATGCACTTTACAAAACGTACAAAGGAAAAACTGTGCTGCTCGTAACGCATGGCGGTTTTATCCGCATGCTTCTAGGGATACTTCTAAAAAAACCGATCGAGGAGGCTGCCGAACTGAAGCCGTCGAACGCCTCGGTCACAATAATCGAAATCGGCGACGTGGAACACAAAATCCATCAATTGAATAGTGTAGAGCATCTGTGATTTAGAACCCGTACTGCTTCTTTAGTAAGAATAGAAGTTCCGGATGAAACTTCTCGCCAGAGCGTATCATCTGTCGAATCTGCTCAAGCGTGAAGAACTCGACTTTTTCGACTTCGATCGGATTGACGGTAAACGGGCCGTTGTAGTCCGCTCGGAACGTGCCTATGATTTTCTTCAGGCCGTTACCGATGTCGTAAACGTCTTTTCTGACAAACTCGATGCTTGGGTGCGTACCGATCTCCTCTTCGAGTTCGCGTAACGCTGCTTCGGCCCACGATTCGCCTGCTTGAACGTGACCTGCAGCGGAGCTGACCCAGTGAAGCGGACAAAATTTCTTCGCACGGCTTTGCAACTGTAGCGCCAATTCGTTACGGTCGTTGAATAACAAAATATGGACTATTCGGTGCATCAGCTTCTTTTCGTAGACGTCCTGTTTCGACGCTTTGCCAATTACTTTATCGTGTTCGTCCACAATGTCCAAGAATTCCATGCCTGAAACAAACATCGAATCGTTTTAAGTGCTATGTTCCAATATTTTGTCAATGGCTAATCCCGTTTCCGTTAAGTTGGACAATTTCAAGCGCAAGCACAGTGCGATCTACGACTTGACAGAAATCGTTGTTGTTGTGCTCGTCGCTTGGGGCGTATACCAGGGGTTTGGCTTCGCGCTGCAGACGCCGATGCCCATGGTATCGGTCGTATCGGGCTCTATGGAGCCGACGCTGCATGTCGGAGATCTGATGATAATTTCCAAGGCGGATTACAAAGTCGGTGATATCGCGATATACTTGCGCGGCAGGATGACCATAATACACCGAATAATTGAAATCCGGCCTACAGGCTACGTGTTCAAAGGCGACAACAACGCTGCGCCCGATCCGGAAGTCGTCTCGCCGGACCGCGTCCTAGGGCGAGTAAGACTTGCAATACCGTTACTGGGTTATCCGAGGTTGGCGCTATACGCCATAGGAATATGATACTGCTAACCTCGGTGAGTGTGCGAATCCACGATTCAGCAACACTATCCACGACTTGTCCTATATGCCGTTGGAGTCTAGCCAACGCCTAATTAAAGTTTTTCTACCAATGCCTACACATGATTACGATTGTCGACTGCGGCAGTCAATTCACACAAAACATCGCACGACGCGTGAGAGAGCTTGGAACGTATTCTGAGATAGTCCCCTATAATACATCTGTTACTGAAATCGGGGCAAAAAAGCCGGACGGCATCATAATTTCAGGCGGGCAATACAGCGTTTACGACAAGGGCGCACCGATGTACGACAAGGCATTGCTCGATTTGCCCGTACCGAAGCTTGGGATATGTTACGGGCAACAATCGATTGCCCGACTGCTCGGTGGAAAGGTCGAGCCCACGAGCAAGCGCGAATATGGCAAAACGCAAGTACGCATCAAAAATTGCCCGCTATTCCACGGCATCTATAAGCGCGAATTTAAGTCGGGCAACGTGACCGCCAACCATAAGCACTCACTCGATGTCTGGATGAGCCATGCTGATATCGTTACGCAGATGCCGGAAGGCTTCGTCGATGTTGCGCGGAGCGCAAGCGGGCACATCGCGGCGATGTATAAGGATGACATCTACGCCGTACAATTCCATCCCGAAGTCGACCACACGGAACACGGAAGAGACCTGCTCAAAAACTTTGTGCAAAGGATCTGCCATGCGGCAAAGGACTGGAACAACGATGCATTTTTGGAGCGAACAGGCGCGGAAATAAAGGAGAAAGTCGGTGACGGGCGTGTGATCGGCGCTGTCAGCGGCGGCGTTGATTCGTCTGTCGGAGCCGTATTCCTAAGCCAGCTTCTGGGAGACCAGTTTCATGTTTACTTCGTCAACAACGGTTTACTGCGCAAAAATGAAGAACAAGAAGTCATGCAATATCTCAGTCCGCTGATAAAAAACATCCATTATGTGGATGCTGCCGACGAGTTCATCTCGAAACTGAATGGGGTGGGTGATCCGGACGAAAAGCGCAACGTTATCGGCAACACATTCATAACCGTGTTCGAGCGCGAAGCCGGGCCACTCGGAGCAAAGTACCTGTTCCAGGGCACGCTATATCCAGATGTCATTGAAAGCGTACCGATATATGGCTCTTCCTCGAAAATCAAGCGCCATCACAACGTCGGCGGGCTGCCGAAGCGCATGGGACTCAAGCTCGTAGAACCGTGGAGATACTTATTCAAGGACGAAGTCCGTGCGATAGGAGAACGTCTGGGCGTACCGCACGAAATCGTTTGGCGGCATCCTTTTCCCGGACCGGGACTCGCGGTCCGCATCGTAGGCAAGCATAATCCTATAACCTCGGAAAAGCTGAAGATGCTTCGCGAAGCCGATGATATCTTCATATCCGAACTGAAGAAAAGCGGGCATTACGAAAAAATAGCTCAGGCATTTGCCGTGCTCACCCCGATCGAAACGAGCGGTGTGATGGGCGATGAAGGAACATATCAGCGCACCATCGGCTTGCGCGCTGTGACGACGTCCGACTTTATGACCGCGGATTGGTACTGGCCCGGAAAGGATTTTGTGACGCATGTTACCAACAGGATAATAAACGAGGTCAAAGGCGTGGACCGCGTCGTCTATGACACGACGCAGAAACCGCCGGCGACTATTGAATGGGAATAGGCCATGAAAAATCTTTCGAATATTCCAGCCGTCCAGCTGACCGGAGAAGGCATCCTGAAGTATCTTGTCATGGAGCTGTGCCCGCCTAGCGGAAATGTGGTAGTCCGCGGTGGAGAGTGCTACCATGTTCAGAGCGAAATCTTAGATGATTTTGCAGAGACTCTTCGGAAAAGCGGTTTAACGGTGCTTCCCGACGAAATCAGGCCGCTAGGAGGCGGCGATATCAGGATACCGTATTCTTTCGGTCGAGGCGTAGACAATAAAGAGATCACGGTAAGAGGGCAAAGCACGCATTACGGACCTGCGCGCAAAGCGGATGTCGAAAGACTGCTGGTTCCTTACCTTTCAAGGCACTATCCGAAATATGCGGTAAGGCTTGAAGGGCCGTTCCTATGAGTTGCGCGTGCCTATGAACCCTTTTAAAGTTGCTACTTTCTGATAGTCGTATGGCACGAGACGAATTCCTTAAGCGGTGCGACACGTTTCGCGAAACGCTGAAATCGTACGCCTGGTACCAGCGACGTTCACTCGAACGCCAGGCGAATGCCCCGATAAGGATAGCGGAATGGGCGAAGACCAGCAAATATTTCTCGGAGGACATCGGAACAGAGATGCTAAAGCTCGCTGCGGCACCGGCTTTTGACAAGCTCGACATGCTAGAACTGATACTCGCAATAGGCGACAGCTGCGAAGAGAATTACATAACGCGAACGTTGCCGTGCATCAATGTCGGCGGGTGCGGAGACGGACTCTCCCCGGTAGCGCTTTCCAGATCGCGCAACCTGATAATAGTGGACCCCGCTGCAAGAAAACATGAAACAGACGCCTTAGAATTCGATTACGGGCGCGGGAAGGAGAACCTTACGTTCGAATGCGTGCCGCGACGTATTGAAAAATATATCCCGAGTTCGCAGGTAGGCTCTATCATTTCAAGCAACCTCGATATCGATGCAATACCGCACGCAGTTGAGTTCGCCAGAAAATTCCTCAAAGCAGGCGGGTTCCTGCTTCGCTCACCGAGTGCACACACGGTCCATACGCTTGGAGCGACGTGCGAACCGGGCAGTTATAACAGTGGGAAAGACCCGTTTTTTATAGACGCCGAAACCGCTAAGGCATACGACCTGGAGAAGGGCTCGTCCTACGGGGTCAATTGTGAGTTTTACAGAAAGGTGTGATATCATGAATGCGACGCTTCCCAGTTTCCGCAAATTATCTGAAATAGTGTCGGGAGCTCCCGACGAAATACATGCCGATGACCGAAAGGCCCTGCCGCATTTCATGTACAGGGATACTGCATATGCACAATTCATATGGCACAACGGCAAGAAATCCGAATACCCGAAACTTGGGGAGGAGCTTAGTAAAAGTTTTGACGAAAAGACCGTTATCGATATCGGCGCGGGATCGAGTGGCTGCGGGTTTGAGCTTGCGGCCGGGTTCGATGCCAAAGGATACATCGGAGTAGAACCCTGCTTTCAATTTTACGAATACTTAGCATCTTCCGTGCGCTTTTTGATGAATATGCCGCGCCATCAAGGATGCAAAGTCCATCTGTCCAACACGGATATGCGGAAATTCATGTCGGAAATGCCGGCAAATCGACATGATGTCAGCATGCTGGTAAGCGGAATCGACGAATGGATCATGGGCACGGCTGTTGCGGATGCTGATTCCAAAGACGCTGTTAGAAAATATCTTGCCGATTTTAGGACGGAAACAAAAAGGGCGCTGGCCCCAGGCTGCAGGATCGTCACGTTCAACTCGGCTATCTATCCGCCGAAAGAAAGCTTTCAATGCGTTTACAACGACGGCAAAAGCCGCGGAGTAAGCGTCTGGGAGAAGCTGTGAAACTCTACAAGAATGATCCGATTCGGCTTTGCACAAAATCTTCGCTCTGCACAGAAGATCGATGCCAAGCTCGCCGATGCCGACTGATTTGTAAAATTGCTGGTCCGGCAACCATTCGCCATCCAGCTACCACTTAAACGCATGGAATAAATGAAGCCTTTAATAAAGTTGGGGTATATTCTGTTTTGTGATAATTATGGCAACGACAGTTAAGACGTACGGCGATATAACGCATTTCAACGAGTCTCCGTGGCAGCTTTTCGAGGAAGGCGTTTTCCCTGCGCAAGGCTTGACGCTTGCCGAGTTGAGGCAGGCTTACGCAGACCCAGCGACAGGCGTTCGACAGAACGTTCACGCTAACTACGGCAAAGCTGAGTGGCTTGCCGACGTTGTAGATACAACAGGCGCAAAAGCCCGAGGCGACCGCCTTGTTTTGAAATATTTCCAGAAACCCGACGGTCTAGAAGTAACCAAAAGTACGAAGACAAAGACGTCTGAGTACGGTGTTGATGGCAAAAGCGTCGAATATGCATGCCCGCCAAGTGGCTGGGCTGTGCCGGGCGACGGCAAGCTCTGGCTTCCTGAGCTAGAGACGGCTATTGCGACTGTTGACGACAGGGGCGAGGCCATTCGCCAAGTCGCTGCTTACATTTCAAAGCATCCTAACGAGTTTGCAGGATGGGATATACCTAAAAGATGGCATGCAGAATTTGCGGAAATTTTTGATAAGAAGAATTTCAATCCTGAAAATCCAACGTCTGAACAGTTGGCAAAGCTGGAAACATCGTACCAGTATAGACCGAACGCTAATACGGGCCTCAGAGCTGTGTGGCGCTTCTTCTGGGGCGGCCGCAGCCGCGGTCCGTTCGGCGTCGACCTCTATGTTGGCGTTGAGGACGGGTCTTCCGACGTTGGTGCGCGCCTGCGCAGTAGAGAGTAAGGCGAGCGCGGAGCGTAGTCTTCGAAAAGCGGAGAGCTTTTTGAGAGCTCGGAGATGCGGAGCATCTCCGCAGCCGAGGCACGCAAAGGGTCTAGATGATTACTCAGACTTTTCATGCAAAGCTATCCGATTCTCCTTATTCCGGATTTTACACTTGGAGGCAGAAGTCGCTATAGCATATGCTGGTATTCTGTATACGCCAAATTCTGGTTTTAAAGAAGCCGTAGAAAGATTTTACTCTTTAACGGCTTTTGCGAACGCTTTCTTTAACGATTCGACGTCCGATTGCACGAGCTCTGCTGCAGTTATCAGCGCCTTCTTAGGGTCCTTTGCCTTCACGGAAACAAGAGGCTGTGATAGATACGGGTGATCCTTCGTCCATGCAGCCCATTCTATCTTCTGCTGCCACAGCGCTTCATTCAGAACATTAACGAAAGTCATATCGCTTACTTCGAGCTTGACTTTGTCTTCCTTCTCTTCGAGAACTTTGATTTCCATTTCAAACACCTTCTGCTTTACTCATCGGACCGTAATGCTTTAATTTACCGCTTGTTATGGCTTCTTGTAGCTGTGAACCGGAGCAAAATTGACAAGCGTTGCGCCAACGGGATCTATGTCATTGAATATTGCGCGGCTAACTCCATGACAATAAGCCTTCCCCGTACTTGAGATATCTGCACCTTTATCGGTTATGTCTCTTCCGCAGTACTGGCAAAACACATCCGCCGACTGATCGGATGGCGCTCCCCATGTGAAAAGGTCCAATAACCTGAATATCATCTTTATTCCTCGAATAATTTTTCGACGTCAGCCGCGTTTATGAAGGGTTTGCTCCAGCGGTCATCTGCTAATCTTGGGCACGCCGTATTTATAAAAGCGTCGATGTCCAACCCGAGCAACGTTGAATCGGTTATGCTCGACAGTATCAATACGAAAGCCTTTTTATCTTTACTTTCGAGCAACGCTTTTACATGTTTTGCCCGTTCCATATCGAATTGGCCAGGCTTCGTCGAAACGAGAATGGCGAACTTTATCGCATTTTTCGCTTGCGATATCCTACCCCAGCGGACTTTCTCCCACTTTGTGATATCTGCGCGAACGTCACTAATGTCAGAACGCTCTAAATCTAGGAAATAATCGCAATGAAAGCCGCGCGGATGGAACATGCCTGAGCCGACAAAAAGTAAAACGTCGGATTTGGGCGCAACGGCTTCCGCGTTTTTTGTCCAGCACCCAAACACATAACCGCCGACAATCGCAGCTTTTCCGGCAGATTTTATTATTTCGGCAACCTTCGGCAGAATATGCATATACTGCACGGATGAAACCAACCCGATTTTACCTTCTTTCATTTTGCTTATTTCTTTCGCGAGTTTAGCTTCGTCCAACGCAACGTCGAGCGGCCACTCGTAATAGACGACCGGGACGTCCGTTTTAATTGCTTTATAGAACGGCACGTGACCGATATGTAAAATTGCATCGACGTTCGCCGAACGAGCGACTTCCAAAGGCAAATCGCATGCACCGAAACATTCGTCCGCGGCTAACGTTGCCGTATAACCGGCCTTTTCCAAACCCTGCACGAGTTCAATCGCCCGCGTTCGTAGGCCGTTCGGCACCTGTACGAGAACGTGTTTAGCACCGAGTGGCTTGAGCTGGCCTATAATATAGGCTAGATGTTCTTGCATAGAACAGTAAGAGAATAAGAAAAGGTTAAAAACGCTGATAAGCGGTTTAGGCAGGTACCTTTATCTTACCCATTCCGACTTCTTCGAACGACTTTTTCAGCAACATTTCTTCGAGTTTCAGCAAGACTTTTACTTTTTCGTTTGCTTCGTTCAGCGTGTATAGCTGAACGTTGCCGAGCGTGCGGGTCGGCTTGACGATTCCTTCTTTGATGAGCACCGGCAACACTTTGTAAAGCGTCGGTCTTGATATCTCGCAGCCGTCAGCTATGTCTGTTTTTGAGTAATCTAAACCGCGGCCTTCGATGAGAAAATCCACTACCCTGTTAACAATCGTTTCGCCGATCACTTCTAGCAGCATTGATTTTTTCATATAGATACGGTACCGAATAACTATTTAAAACTTTACATCCGTGTAAAATTATGGATAATGATAAAGTTGTTGCTGCGCGGCTTCTGTTCGCTCTTGCGAGAAAACGGAAATGGGGCGAGAGTCATACTGCATATGAGAACATGTTTAGGCAATTTCGATCTCAACCGATGGGTAGAGAGGGATTGAAATATGCCGAGAACATCGCCGCGATGCTAATTCGCGGAGGATTAATTCTGCGAAAACCCACACACTACGGACTTCAGGTCTCTCTTAATCCCAGGCGCGCGCAAGAAATAAAGAATTTGATAAAGGAACAGCTCGGATTTGAACTGTGAAAATGAAATGACTCGGAGTGTTTAAAATAAAACAAAAAGCCGCGGCTGATCTACTTGCCAACGGCTTGCTTAATCTTCGCGCGGATCTCTTCGCCCTTCTCGACTCCTAAATCGATCATGCGCTCGACTTCCTCAAGCTTCAGACCGCGGTCTCCGCCTTTCTGCATCGAGCAGAGCTTGATGCCGTCCGACGTATCTTTTGTACCCACAGTCAAACGAGCAGCAATTGCTTTCCATTCAGCCAGGTTCGGGTCGACGATTATCGAGTTACCTACTTTAGCCAGTGTAATCGAAACTGGAATCGCGCTCATCGGCAGCTTGCCTTCATGAACGCTGTTGTCGGTCGAGTGCTTGTCGCCTTCGACGATAAGTTTCGGCATCTTTGCGCTTGCCAAAGCAGCAACGGCTGCGATACACGCGGCATCGATAAGGTTTCCGTCGTCACTGAGCACGTCCATGTCTATGTAAATCATCCAGATGACTTCTTCGGGCTTGATGCATAGCTTGGACATGTCGATGCATTTCGACTCACGGATCGCACGATCGACGACACGGGAGAGTTCTACAGAATCTTCGGACGGCGGACCTCTTTCGAATTCGGACGATGCCAACGGAATAAACTCCGACGAACATGTGAGCACGCCGTCTGCGGGCGAGTCTGGGTAGGGCGTACCGAGCTCTATCTTCACGCCTGCGATTATCTCGGTATTTCCGAGCTTCACGCGAGCGCTGCCATCGGCTGCGCCTATCAAGTTCGTTTCGATTGTCACATCGCGGTATGCTTCGAAAGCACGACCGTCGATGCGCTTGCCGCGCGACGTTATCTCTGATATCAGTTCAGGATCCATTTCTATCATAGTCAACACCTACTCCGTCTCGTCTGTGACAACGTATTTTGCACGCAGTGCTTGTTTCTGCACCTCGTATACCTGTTCACAGCCTTTTATTGCAAGCTTTAGCAGCTCCTTGACACGCTCCGGCGCCGCAATGCCGTCCATCTGTATGAGCGTTATCTCTTTCTTGCCGTGGTAATACGCGATCGGCATGTCCAATTCACCGGCTGTATCCTCCTTGCCGGAGACATCCAGCACGATCTGACCGTTTATCACACCCGCTGAGCACGAGCTTACAAGGTCGCGCATCGGGACGCCTGCATCAGCCAAAGCAATGGCAGCCGCATTTATTCCCGCGCAGCGAGTTGATGCACCGGCTTGCAGAATCTCTATGTCGGCGTCGATGGCCGTCTTCGGAAACTCTTCCGTGAAAAGCACGGGCAGCAACGCTTTACGCGTCACCATCGAAATCTCAGTGCTTCGTCGGTTCGGTCCCGGTCTTGAGCGTTCGCCGGTCGAGAACGGAGCCATCCTGTATTCTGCTCGCAGAATCGCTCGGTCCGCTTTCTCCTCCCGCCTCGGGAACACTTTTCTAGGGCCGTGCACTCCTGCAATGGCCCATGTGTCTCCGAACTTGAAGGAACCGGAACCGTCCGCTCTTTTGAGCTGCCCGATCTCTGCTTTCATTGGACGTACCTCATCGAAACGGCGGCCGTCCAAACGCTTGCCGTTGAAGATTAGCTTCTCGTCTGTATGTCCTCCCATAAAATCACCTTACAATTTGATAGTATCGATGTCACCGATGCTTTCGCTCGATCCCGGATTTTCTTTTTCTGCATCGGAGCTTTCACTTGGTTGACTCGTTTCCTCCTCGCGCCTGAATTTCTCATAGCGACTTACCGGCTTATCACCGCTGACGTACTCGGTCGACGGCTGTTGCTCAACCGGCTTCGGTACATACGGCTTGCCGACTGCTTTTTCAAGCATGTCTTTGATCTGATCAGTCAAACCGTGTATATGAGAGCGCTCTTCGATGGTCATTACCACTTCGGCTGCAAGATCCTCGTTTTCGCCGCGAAGCCAGACGACACCGTTTTGACCGACCACTATCTGGGTGCCGGTCATCTGCTTTATCATCTCTACCATCGAACCGCCTTTGCCGATTATGCGCGGCACTTTAGCGGGTGTAACGGTTAACAAGCGGCCGCCTTTCAGTTTCCTGCATTTGCGGTTGCGCATCGTCAACGTCACATGACGCTGCTTCGAAACTGCAAAAATCTCCGTGAAGACCACGTCGCCATAATCGAAGAATTTCGTCAAGTCTGCTTTGGTCAAATCGACAAAGCCTTCTACGCCTTCGCTTAGCGGAAGCGTTGCTTCGTACGGCGAATTGACGTCGACGATCCATTTCTGGAAGATTATCTCCGTTACACGTCCAATGACGCCGTCGCCACGCTTCGGGCTATATACGCCACCAAGCGGTATTACAATGTGAAAGTCGTCCCGACTCTCAGCAAGTCCTATGTATTTCGAAAAGACGTTGCCGTCCTGTTCAAATGCGCCGTGACCGGCGCGGCCCTTTCCTAAGGGCTCTCCCGTTATCACCAACCGGCGCTCGCCGGCGGGCTTGGAATTTTCCATCATATTTTTCTACCTCTTTTGTTTTTTTTCTAAAATAATAAAGGACGATGAAAGAGAAAGCCGGTTTCAATCTGCGCGCAGCTTTGCCGCGTCAGAATCCGACTTTTCGTTTCTCTCCCTTACTAATCATGAGTATTATGAATGTTTTTTCTTCTCGGTTATACTTGAATTGCCTTCAGTGATCCCGTTCATGTGAGTGAAAAACTTTTCTTTCAGGCCTGCGGGTATCTTTACCTCGAGCACGAGCGTGCCGCCGGACCAGTTCTCCTTGAATTGACCGTACTCACGAACGGCGCCGTATACTCGGCCGGAATACTTCGCCGGTATCTCGACGACGAGTTCGACTTCCTCGATCGAAAGCGGCAAAATCTGCTTTATCACCTTTACCACTTCGGCGACCTGCTGTTCTGCGGTCAGGAACGGATCGATATTAATACGAGACTGATCCATGGCATTGAGAACGCGTTCGGGCGGATGCGGCAGCTTTGTACGCGGATCGATGGCTGCACGTGATATCAGCGATGCAATAGCACGGCGTTTCTCCTCGATTTTTTTTCGACGAAATTCGGTCGTAAGCTGGATTTCGCCCGTTTTAACAATAGTTTCAGCGACTTGCGTGACATCGGTTGTTCCAAACTCCGATTGCAAATCGTTCGGACCGACTCGGTCGCCTTTTTTTGCGTCTGTAAACACTTGATTTGTCGCTAACATCTTCGCGACAGAAACCGTCTTTCCACTACGAAGGTCGTAAGCTATATCAGGATCGACTAGAACTTCGAAATGCTTGCCTGATTTCACAAACTTGGCAATAATAGCCTTTTCGACTGTAACCATTTTTTCACCGTAATACAAGTTCCTTGTGTCGTATCATCGCGCACCGCGCGACTGTAATTCAAGGAACTTCTAAGTGATAACCATAATCTGGACGGGAAGGTTTATAAAGCAGAATGTTTGCCTAGTGAGATCGCGTTGGCATATCATAACAAAATTCTGCTTTCTAACCAATTCCTGCGTAATGCGTTTACTCGGGCAACTAGCTGAAGGAATTGATTTATAAACCAAACTCTTGCAATCCGCTGGTCAGAGACCAGCGGTATTTCTGTGCTGCATCGGTGGTACAATAACAAGAGTTTGGTTGTACGCGAATACCACCGTATATTACCGCAACCTACCAGTTGGAAACTGGTGGTATTCGCTGTATAAAGTTACTTTCTCGGAGACGCCTGCGATTAAAAAGATGACTGAACAAGATGTCTTGTCCTTTCCGAGAAAGCCGTGAGTTTACGAACGGTTTTCGACTTACTAGTAAGGTCGAATCGATTCGCAAGCTCACGAGCAGAACCAAAGGTTCTGCTGTGCAGGCAAAGTCTGAGACTTCGCCTTGCATCGCTTCTTTGCTAACGACAAGACATATCCAAGAGCGAGATGTAAAACATGCACGAATTCATGCAAACGTCGGGCCAGTTGGAAGTCGTCTGCGGTTCTATGTTCTCGGGAAAGTCTGAGGAGCTTATTCGACGACTCAAACGTGTCGAAATCAGCGGCAAGCAATTCCTGCTTTTCAAGCCCAGTGCGGACAGCCGTTATGAAGTAGACTCAGTAGTTTCGCATGACGCCCGCAAATTGAAGGCGATTGCTACGGGCACTGACGCTGCCGCCGTAGACCAGATAGAAAGCATAATCTCACAGTTTCCAAACGCCGAAGTAATCGGCTTCGACGAAGTCAATCTCTATGACCCGACTCTCGTCGCTTTGATCAGGCGCCTTGTCGCCTCGGGCAAACGCGTCGTTGCAGCGGGTCTTGACATGGATTTCCGAGGCGAGCCGTTCGGCTGCATGCCAACGTTGCTCGCCATAGCCGATTATGTCGACAAGCTCAAGGCGATCTGCGCCAAGTGCAAAACGAATCCGGCGGGCATAAGCCAGCGCCTCGTCGACGGCGCGCCTGCTAGGTGGAGCGACCCCATCATAAAAATCGGCGCTTCCGAGTCGTACGAGCCGCGATGCAGGAAGTGCCACCAGGTTGTCAGGGACTGATGCAATGGGCGCCGGAAAAACCATGAAATGATACGGGAGTATACGCAAAGGAGAATAAACCCAAAAGAGTAAAACCGCTTTACCCGAAGGTATAAAAACTGCTCTGAAGCTGTCGGCTTTTAATCGATTTGTTTCTCGTTATGTTGATGCCAAGAAAATATTCACATGCCGGCTCTTCGGATGTCGGACCTGAAGTACGGAAGTACCTACAGGCTCAGCTTGCGGTTGTGGGACAGAAGCTGCAATGCCACCCATTGATCAGGGATTATAAAGAAGCCCAGGCGCAGGCCGATGAGATGAGGCGGCTCAGCCGCCAGGCAACGGCAACCCGTGAATACTTGCTTGACCACGCATGGGAGAAGCAGTCACGCGCATACGAACTCAGGAGCCAGCTCTCAGATGGCTTGGACGGGAACAAATTTCACACCCGCGTTGACTGTCAGGGACTTTACGTAGACTTGGGGTTTGATATCAAGTTCGAAGATGAGGGCGGCATCGCCGGCGAGCTATTCCGCTATATGACTAAGAATAAGATGAGCAGAAAGGAAATCGCCCGAAAGGTCGATGTCGAAGCCGGAATAGTCGACACTATATTCACGACACAGACGATTCCGAATCGAGCGGTTTACGTCCAAATCGAAACTTTCTTGCGAGGCGAATCGCCGAAAAGTCGCGGAAGAACTTGCGTATCTTATGCTAGCGCTTCTGATAAGAGCGCGAAACGCGGCCACCGCCAATCAGCCGGTGATGCAAAAACCGGTCGTGTCCTTCCCGAATATGGGCTTTCACCGCAAGCCGTCGGAAAACTTACTGCTGGCGGGCATCTGAAAGTGAAAGATGGAAGACTTGATCCTAGCGCATATCACGAATATATGAAAACACACAGTCTGCTCGTCCAGGCGATGGACGATCTGGCGAACAAAGCCGGCATTGCGCCGACTACGATAAGGTTTCGATTGCTCAAAGGAGAGCTGAAAAAATACCTGATGAATCTCGGAACTCCACACGCACCGTTTTATGCATACGCAAACTCGAACGAAGCGGACATAATAAAAGTGCTGAAATCAAAACGCGGAAGTCGGGATAGAACGGAGAAACCGCGCAACATCGGAGACGGGAATTCTAAACCTAAAGCCGCGGTTAAGCGAAACCAACTCGTTCCGCTCACATCGGTTTTAGAGAAAACGGGATTTGACGGTGACCTGCTTGACGAGAAGCTCGAGGGATTGGGAATACCCAAATTCAAGCTAGACGGAAACCAGAAAGGAATAAGACCCGATGATCTCGAGCGCCTCGAGGAACATCTAAAATTGCTCGAAGCGTCTGACAAAAAATAGATTACTTTCCTTCTTTACCCGAACTTATTTTCGATGCATGCCGACGCTGCAAGGGACTGAAACGAATTACAGAATTCATTTGTCGTAAACCCACCGCCTTCTTTCCGTATCATACCTTGCTCCGCACTGTTTCATTGCCTTGCCCCACGACATCCTCCAATTGTACACGGCGTGGAGAAGATCTGGATGATGTTCTGAGAAATGTGCCGTGGTCAGCGGAACTCCGGTGGAAGCTATTGTTTTTAGCCTGGCTATTATCTTCGCAGGCCGCCAGCGATTTCGCTTTCTAAAATAATCGTAATAGTCGCCGTTTACTCCCAGTACCTTTCTTCCATATGCGTTTACCGCTCCTGCCCATTGCCCGCCGAACCTTCGTCGTGCAGACCAGACAAGCCGCACCAGCTTTCTATCGTCACCATCGAGAATATCACCTTCGTTCAGGTTCGAACGCTCATGGTCCATACGGCTTATCCCGTCCATTATCTCATCATACCCCAGACTCTTTCCACTCATTCTTATCTTTTTCGGGTCAAACCCAGAAAATTCAAGTGCATCATCGTATGAGGCGAAATCGCTACAGTTGCAGACCGCTTTGTACAAATCAGGCTCATCCACCTTAACCGCAGCGCAGTTGATGGGTTTGTTCTTCCACGCTCTTTCCAGAAGTCGCTCCCTGATTTTGCTCTTATCCCAGCGTTTTTGCTTTACTATCTTGTTCACAGGCAATCCGGCGTCGCGTAGTGCGTCCTCCCAGAAAAAGCGGCCTTTATAGAACGGTTCCGCCCGATATCGCAACGTCCTGTACGGGTTGTCCTTCCGTTGGAGCGTCCACGAACTGAGATCGGCGCCGGCTTGGTAGGCATCTCTTAGCATGCTCAGAAATTCCATCCGCTTTTCCTCTTTCGCAGAATTCGCAACGCCAAAATATGAAAATCCGGCTGCTTTCAACGCCTCGCTCCAGCTGTCGAAATAGTAGCGGTGCGAGCGGTAGAATCGCCTATAACGAGATTGCTGGACTTTAGACGTCCTCAAATCGAGGCCCTTTTCGTAGGCTTCCTTTATTGCGCTAACTATCTCTTCTCTGGTTATTTTGATACCGTGCATCACAAGAGCTGAAGGAGAAAATTATTTAGAATGAAACTTCGCGCAAAGAGGCGCTAATCTTCACAAGAACTCGCTTACCCATACTTCTTCAGAAGTTCTTTCTTTTCGGCTGCAGTGAATATCTTCAGCTTTTTCTCGATGATGGCCAAGTCGACTGAACGACTGCTGATTTTCTTTTCGCCTGCTATGAGCGCTTTCATGGCCAGGTCTATTGCTTTATCACGCGTCATGCCTTCCTTGTATTCTTCGATAAGGACCTTTCGGGCGTCTTTTGCACCGCGGCCGATAGCATGAGCTCGCCATTGTCGTATTGTGCCCGATGGGTCGACCTCGAACAGCTGCGGTTCACCGTTCACGCCGCCTATCAGGAAACCCACGCCATACGGCCGTATTCCGCCCATCTGCGTAAAGCGCTGGACACGGTCGGCGATATCCTTTACTAATGAATATGGCTCAATAGGCTCGTTAAACGTTATTTTGTTGACTTGCGCGCGGACACGGGCAAAGTCGACGAGCGTGCGTGCGTCTGCCAGGATGCCGCAGCTTGCGATGCCGATGTGGTCGTCTATCTTGTTCATCTTTTCCACGCTTTCCGGCACAAGCAGGCGCTGCAAGACCTTTGCCGCTATAAGAAGCACGCCGCCATTGAAGACTACTCCCAAGGCTGTCGTCGCTTTTTCGACTGCTTTACGAGCATACTCGACCTGATACATGCGGCCTTCGGGCGAGAACACCGCAATCGCACGGTCGTAGCCCATCTGGCGCATTGGAGGAGGGACTTCCATAGGTTCCGGCATAATGAACACTCAATTTAGAATTAGTCTTATTTGGGAGATAAGGATATAAACCATATGCGTTCGTGCATGCGGACACGTTTGCAAGAATTTGGTATAGAAACTTATCATATGCGGTTTTTCAACGCCGGACCGATGGTTTCAATCATTTTTTCGTATCTTGGTTCTCCGTCCCGACTCAAAAGAACGGATAGTTCTCGGTATCTCGGATTTGTCTTAGAATCGTTGACCGCGGCAAAGAAATCATCGGCTGTCCTGAAATGATAGGTCGGGGTCATCGAGAACGGGTGATGTTTGCTTTTGGAATCGAGCTCAGCGGGATGAATCAGCACCGTGGTTTTGGTCAATGATGTCGCTTCCTTGAGCTCCGCATCGACGCCCGTTGAATGAACATCAGCCGGGAAATACGCTACCACCATCGGAGACTGCCTGACGAAGTAGTACAAATCTCTATGTGCCGTATATCTTCTATCGGCTTCTGTGGTCGTTCGGAGATCCGCAAGCTCTATCGGGTTGACGTAAGCACAATATTTTTCCAGTTCCTCCCTGAAGCTGTTTACCATCTCCTTGTTTCTGGCACGTGAGTCATTCACGTCTTTCGGCAAGCTCGCATCCTGCTTTAGATGCGTCATCGGATATGCGAAATAGACCAAAGGCGTGTCTTCCCCGTCCTCCAACAATTTCAGCAAAAACGTGTCCGAATATCCCCTGCTCCAGACCAATCCGATGTTTCGCCCGCTTCTAACTTTGCCGAGATGAGTGTATGCGACATCAGACATCCTATTGGCTTCAGCTCCCATCCATTGTAAAAGATGAACCGTGTCTCTCACAGGGTAGGCATTCCCTTCTTTTCTCTTGAGCATCGCCGTCGGGTCGTCGACTATCGATACAAACCGGTCCATCTGCCTATTGATGTGCGGTTCGCTGAAAACATCAAAATCGGCGTTGAAAAACGTGTTGTGCAACTGGCCGCTGTTATCGACGATCGTGAGCGGACCTTCGACAACCACATGATCGCCTGAGCTGTATTTGGCCAATTTGATCGCGACCTTGTCCGTTATGCCCGACCGCATTGCTCGCTGTATGGTATCCGGTAAATCGATAAGCCTATCTTCGATGCCTACGAACGGCGCCGCCACGGACCTGAACGAATCACCGAGTGAAAGCGAATGTATTTTGGTGTCGGGTTTGTACAATTCTCCGAGCTCTTGCGTCCTTTTCACGATGTCTCTTCGTTCGACACCGCCTATTCCGGACAGAAATATCCTTGTCATCGCGCACCTATTTTTTTATCGGCAGTAAAAGTTAAATGCCCGATGTGGGATTTGTATAAAAATGATTTCAGCAATCCGCCGGTTAAAAAACGGCGGTATTTCGGACACTTCGAATGGTACTACTATATCTGAAATCATTTTTACGAAGAACACCGTTATTCTATCCTTCGACCGACTACAAAGCGAACTCGAGGTTCGCTTGTACAGGCGAACTCGTTAGTTCGCCTAGTAGTCGAAGACCAGTGGTATTCTTCAATATAAAGTGGACTCCTGCAATCCGCCAGTCAAAGACTGGCGGTATTTCCGTGATGCAAGATGATATTATTTCAGGAGTTCGCTTATACGCGAATACCACTATATTTTACTCAACCAACCGGTTAAAAACTGGTGGTATTCGCTGTATAAAGTGGACTCTTGCAGCCGCCACAGGCAGAACCCATGGGTTCTGCTGTACGGAGGAACTCCACGAGTTCGCCCAACAGTCAAGGACTAGCGGTATTCCGCTTTGTTAAATCACTCCTAAGAAAATCCAATAAACCAGCACATTAATGACCGTAAGCGGTATCCCGATCTTCGCAAACTCGGCAAACGTCAGCGTTTGGCCGGAGCGTTCGGCGTTCTGTATGATTATGATGTTGCTTGCAGCTCCGAGTATGAACAGATTGCCGGCTATAGTGCTGCCTGCGGCTAATGCGATCATCGTCGGCGCAGACGCACCAGCTTGCGCTAGCATCGGAAGATAAAGCGCGACCAAAGGAACGTTCGAAATGAACTGGCTGACGACTATGCTAACGAAAAATATCGTCCCAAGCGATGCTATTCCTGAGCCAGCGACAAACGACTGGAAAAATCCCGTTTCCCAGACGCTTTCCATCAGCACGAACATCGACGCGAAAAAAACGAGAGTCGACCAGTCGATGCTCTTCACCAGTTCGACCCGCTTGCGGCTAAACACCATTATCGGCAGCGCAGCGATGAGGGCGATATATATCAATCGGATATCGATATTCACGCCCGTGAAAGCGAACGCTATCTTCAGCGCTATCAGTGATGCTAGCAATCCGAGAGAAAGCTTCGAAATTTTCATAAGCCGGCGATCCTTTATCTCCTCCTTCCGCTGTTTCACGGGTTTGTTTCCAAAGCTGCCCTTATAGAAAAACTTCAGCAATGCGAACGCAACGAGCAGGTTTATCACGGTCGGCACAAGCAGTCGGCCGAAAAACGACGCGAACGGATTGGCAATACAAGGCGATCCCGATGGATCGCCTGTATGCGCAAAGCTAATGCTTTGCGCTATACCGCCGTTCGTAGCGATGAGAAGGTTTTGCGGGTTTCCGATGGGGCTCATCGCGCTGCCTATCGTTACTGCGAAACAAAGCGCAAGCAGAAACGGCTTGGCGGATATTCCGTTGCTTTTTGCTAGCAAAAGTACAACGGGCGTACCGATTATCGCGACCGTGTCGTTCATCAGGAACGCCGCCAAAAAACCGAAACCGAAAAGCACAAATAGAAGCATCGCATCAGACGTCTTTGCGCGGCCGAACAATCTATCAGAAATGTGTGAAAGGTAACCGCTTTCTTCAAGTGCGCGGCCGACGACGAACATGCCGAACAGGAACAGAAGCACATCGAGGTTTACCGACTGTATCGCATTCAACGGAGAAATCTGCCCCGTTAGCAGGACGGCGATTGCACCGAAAAGCATGATGTGCCATATCTGTAGCTGAAAACTGCGCGGGACCGGGACTTTCAGCAAAAGCAGCTGCCATATCTGCAGCCGCGCATTCGCCAGCTGGCGCAATGCGATCAACGAGAAGACGATTGCGAGAACTATTAACGGGATTATCATGTGAAACTTGTCCTCGTCTCAACCTTTTAACATTTCGGCGAATAAACAAACGTATGTCTGGACCCACGCTGAAAGCATTCACCAACGTGCAACCGGCAAAAGCGACAGGCAAATTCATCGTAATCGAAGGCATAGACGGCTCCGGCAAAGGTACGCAGATGTGCCGTTTGGCGGAGTGGCTGTACAAACGTAATAAAACTTACCACATCGTAATGACTCGAGAACCGACGGCTGTCTCTGAACACGGCGAACTCATACGGCGCCTGCTCGCTACGTCACGGGAGATGGGGCAATATGCCCGCGAGTTTCTGCGCTTATTCGTCGCGGACCGTGCGGATCACATACGGCGTTTGATCGCACCGGCACTGAAATATACGTGCATCGTGCTTTGCGACCGCTATAAGCACTCGACGATTGCGTTCCAGCAGACGCAAGGTGTACCTTTCGAAGAAATAATCAAAGCACATGAAGGCTTGCTGATTCCCGATTTGACGATCATCCTAGACACAGACCCGCGCATTGCGCTACAGCGCAATATTGACGACAAAAGCCGCGCGTACCAGGAAGTCTTCGAGCGCGAAGTCTATTTCATGGAAAAAATCCGCAGCCATTATCTCGAATTGCCCGCCCGTCTGCCGAACGAAAAAATCATCATAATCGACGCGAACCGCTCGCCTGACGCTGTGTTCGAGCTGGTGCGGGCGGCGATTGAGAAACACTTGAACTTGTAAAGGCGCACTGCATGCCAACTAAAATCTGGACACCTGAATCGACCGGAATAAAGTTTTCTGAAAGGGGTAGCACGGCGATACTGGATATCCCAAAGCATACTATTCCGAACGATCCCGATCACCTGTTCCACAGAGACGATTGCCTGAGACGTGACTTACGATTAATCACAACGGAACGCCGCATAATGTACTCGATCGCCGGAATAATCGGACTCGGCAAATCAACGTTGCCGAAGGTAATGCATTTCTATACGGATGCTCGTGAATTCAACGAAGGCACGAACAACATCACGCTGCAGCTATTCTATCACGACATGTTTACGTATGCTTTTCCGTTGCAACTCGAGCTTGCCGAATCAAGAGAACGTATGATACGCGATGCCCAGCACTCGAACTGCTCAAGCATAAACGACCGCTCGTTTTACGAAGATCCGATTTATGCGCGACTGCTCCAAGAAAGTGGGTTTATGTCACCCGAACAATTACGAGTAGTCGAGCAGGTCATGAAGGCAAAAATCAATGCAAATCCGCATCCGAACGTACTTATCTGGCTGCAAGGGCGCCCAAGCACGGCGTTCGAGCGCATTCAGAAGCGTGACATCAAATATGAATCAACCGGGCTCGAGAGGCCGTTAACGACGGACGAGATAATTAAATTAAGCATAAAACGCGAGCAGTTCTTTCGACTGGTCGAAAAATATGCGCCGCAAGAAGTCGAGAATTACAAAGCAAAGCACGAGAAAGCTGGCACGCCTAAGACGATGAAGCCCGATGGGATATCGCTCGACTACCTGTCAAACCTGCACGCCAAATACGAAAACGAACTTGAAGGCGTGCTTGAAGACTACGGCTTTGACGGTGTTTTAGTCAAGCTGGACGTCGACAACGCCGACGGCACGGATAAGCGAATCAACTTGGCTGACCGCATCGCCATGATGGAAGCCATCCGCAATGCAACGCTGCTCTCGCTGTACCGCAAAGGATACACAATACGCTGTGACGAAAAAGGACACGTACTCGAAATTGCGATGTTAAAGTAAAAATTAGTTCTCCGCGTTCAACGTTCAATCGTCTGTTCTGCACGAGGACCGACGCTCACCAATTTTATTGGACATTCGACTAGCTCTTCGAGAAGCTCGACATAATCCTGCGCGGCTCGCGGAAGATCGCTAAACGTGCGAACGTTGCTAAAATCTTGGCCGCACCATCCCTCGACTGATTTATAAACGGGCTTGCAATCTACGAAGTCGAAACGATTTGCAGGCACTGAATGCAACGTTTCACCGTTGCAATCGTAATGAGTGCAGATTTTGAGTGCGGGCAGCCTGCCAAGAACGTCCAACTTTGTAAGCGCTATCTTGTCTGTTCCCGACGCTGCGACCGCATAACGCGCAGCAGGCACGTCGAACCAGCCGCATGAACGCGGACGACCGGTCGTAGCGCCGTATTCTGCGCCGGGCGTTATACCTTTCACACCGCGTATTCCCGATTCATTAAAGAAGTCCATGCGTGTCGGGAACGGTCCTCCGCCGACGCGCGTGACGTATGCTTTTGCGACTCCAACGGTCTCATCGGTGTCGGCAGGCGGACGGGCGACGTGACTTGACGTAACGAACGGGTAACTACCAAAATCTATGTCGAGCAAAACGGCCTGCGCGCCTTCGTAGAGCCAATCCTCGCCTTTGCTGTCCCTATGCAATTCTGTTTCATCTATAGAAAATTGACTGAGGAATTCCTGTGCAGGAGCGTACAATTTTGGGTATTCATCAACTCGTGCGTAGAATGCCGGAAAACCTATCCCATTTTTCCAGACTGACATAAGTTTGCCGAAACTATCTGGATTCAGAAATTCTGAGAACCGCACTCCGCATCGGCCGTATTTGTCTACAGCAGTGGGGCCAACGCCTTTTTTCGTCGTGCCTATGGCATCCGAACCGCGCTTCATTTCTTCAAATTTTTCCAACCTGATGTGGTACTCTAACGTTACGTGTGCAAGTCCGGAAACACCGAGATTTACCGGAGTTATGTCGTAACCGCGGTTCTGCAGA